>Ga0207700_10000027_pt1 | contig 137708 bp, 117 predicted proteins | sample LARL82metaG_FD_184348 | JGI IMG/M metagenome (GOLD analysis project Ga0207700, IMG submission 184348) | Corn, switchgrass and miscanthus rhizosphere microbial communities from Kellogg Biological Station, Michigan, USA - LAR L8-2 metaG... | ecosystem: Host-associated > Plants > Roots >...
CGACCCACTCGAAGCGATCGTCGAGCCGGCGCACGAGGCGGGCGATGGTGCGGCCGATGTCCTCGATCAGCCCCATCCCCTGGGCGCTGATCGCGGCGCGGATCTCCGGCGCCTCGGCGATCCGCTCTACCAACAGTTGCGTCTCCTCGCTGTCCAGCAGCCGCCGCCAGACCTCGTCGACGAGCTCGCTGTCCATCGCCTCCAGCAGCGCCCGCTTCACCGTCTCGCTCTCGAGCGCCTCGTTGACCGCCTCCTCGACCACCGGCCCCTGCAGCACCCGGGCGATCGCCCGCTCGACGGCTTCGCTTTCGACCGCGGCGACGATCGCCTCCTCGGCGGCGATTTCGAAGGCGCGGTCGATCCCGGTCGCCCGCGTGACCGTGCGCGCGCCACGGGCACCGACTCCGAGCAGCCTGGCGGAGAGCGGCAGGTTGCCGTTCCGCGCCGCCGCTTCCGCAGCGACTTGAGACCGCGGAGAGGAGCCGTTCTCCATCCCACGGCGAGTATAGGAGGGCTTGTTGAAATCCGCGTATGCGATCTGGCGAGCGCCGGACCAAGCGGGGCAAGGACGCAGGGAGGCCGAATAGCAGCGCTATTCGGCCTCCCGAGGACGCCGCACCGTGCAGTGTCCGCCGCCGCCAGGCGCGTGCGGGGGTTTCGGCAAGCCCTCCTCCAAGGTGCGGTTCAGGGATCCGGGGCCAAATGCTCCACCAGCCGGTCGAGGAACTCGGCCTGCGCGGAGATGATCTTCTGCCGCGCTGTCTCCAGGTCGAACCACTCGGCCCGGTCGACCTCGGGGAACTCCTGCCGGCTGCCGCTGCGCGGCGGCCACTCCATCGCGAAGGTGTTGCTGGCGAGCGCGGCGGGATCGAACTCCGCCTCCGCCGCCCAAGCTTCGACCACTTTGCCGGCTTTCTGCTTGACCCGCCCCAGCCCGATCAGCGCGTCAGGGTCCAGCGCCGGCGCCGCTCCCAGCTCCTCTTCGAGCTCGCGAATCGCGCAGGCGCGCGGCTCCTCCTCGCCCTCGATCCCGCCCTTGGGGATCGTCCAAGCGCCCGCGTCTTTCTTCGCCCAGAACGGCCCGCCCGGGTGGACGAGCAGGAACCTGACCTTCCCGTCATCGCGGCGAAAGAGCAGGATTCCGGCGCTGCGCGGCGTCGCCATCGACCCGAGCTATAGCGCCTCGGGCCGATCGAGACAAGCAGCGCGGAGTGACAGGAGGGACTGGTGAAACCCGCCTATGCGATCTGGCAAGCGCCGGACCAAGCGGGGCAAGGACGCAGGGAGGCCGAATAGCAGCGCTATTCGGCCTCCCGAGGACGCCGCACCGTGCAGTGTCCGCCGCCGCCGCCAGGCGCGTGCGGGGGTTTTGCCAGTCCCTCCTACCCGCCGATCTTGTAGGCGACCAGTTCCGGCGTCTGGCCTTCGGCCACCGGCAGGCCGGCGCCGGCGAGGAGCATGTCGCCGCTGATCATCACGCCGGCATTGGTGCCGGAAGGCAGTGCCGACTGCCAGACTTCGCCGCCGGTTTCCTTTTTCAGCGCGTGGATGACGCCATCGGCGGTGGTGGCGAAGACGAGGTCGTTGGTGATCAGCGTCGCGCCGTAGGCCCCGGATTCGAGTTCGCGACTCCACTTGATTTTGCCGGTGGCGATGTCGACCGCGACCACTTCGCCGGTCATTTCGCTTTCTTCAGTGACTTCGGAGCCCGATTTCACCGTCATCGAGTGGTTGACGATCGGCACGTAGACGGTTTTGCCGTCGCTGGCGATCGGCGCGATCACGCCCCCGAGCTCGCCCGGGAACACTTCCCCGGCCTTGATCTTCGAGTATTCGTGGCGCATCGCGTAGAGCCCGTCGTTGTCGTGGCCGTTGTGTTTGCCGACCGACACCTTCCAGAGCGGTTTCCCGGTCTTGGTGTCGACGGCGACGACCCAACCCGACTTGCCCGAGCCGATCGCGACTTCTTTGCGACCCACTTTGGCCAGCACCGGCGTGTTCTGGAAGTCCCAGTCGTAGATGTTGTGTTCGGTCTGCTGGTAGTACCAGATCAGTTTGCCCGTCTTCGGGTCGAGCTTCACCAGCGAGTCGGCGTAGAGGTTGGGCCCGGGACGGCTCGACCCCCACGGTTTCGACGGCGTCCCGGGCAGCGGCGCCGGGTTGCCGGTACCGGCATAGAGGTTGCCTTCGGCGTCGATCGAGGGCGGGTACCAGAGACCGCCGCCGGAGTTGACGTCGGGTTCGCCCCAGAGGTTTTTCGGCACGGTGGCGAATTCCCATTTTTTCTTGCCGGTCTTCGCGTCGAGCGCGTAGACGGTGCCCACCGTCCCGGCTTGGTAGAGCGATTCCGAGGTCTCGGGAACGGTCGAGGCGTAGACCAGGCCATCGTGCGCGACCGGCGCGATGTCGACCGCGCCTCCCAGGTGGGTCTCCCAGAGTTTTTCGCCCGTTTCCTGGTCAAGCGCGAAGGCCGATTCCTCGGTCGCCCCGTAGACGCGCCCTTCGGCGACGGTGAGGCCGTTGGGACCGTGGTCGGCGGATTTGAATTCGGTCGACCAGATCACATTGCCGCTTTCGAGGTCGAGCGCCTGCACGTTGGATTCGAGGTCCTGCGAGTAGACGACGCCGTTGATGATCACCGGGGTCGAGGCGTAGCTGCCGTAGATGCCTTTGCCTTCTATCGGCAGCGTCCACGCCACTTTCAGCTTCGAGACGTTGCCGGAATTGATCGAGCTTTCCACTTCGCGGTTGGCTTCGAGGTCGACTCCGGGATACCCGGTACCGGTGAGATTGTGGTTCCCCGACGAGGAGCCGCCGCCGCATCCCGCGATCAACGCTCCCACCGCAACCACCACCGCAAGCAGCGGCAGCCTCCAAAACTTTCCCAGCATCGACATCCCGGCTCCTCTCCCTCTTAGTCGAGTAATAAGGACTCGTTTTTTATCGTTTCAGAAACCCCGGCAAAAGGGGCGCCCAGTTCAGCAAGCAAGGGAGTGAGGACGCGGTTCGCCAGCAGGCCGAGGCTGCCGAGGTTGGCGAAGCCGGGGCCTTGGCGCAGGCCGCCGAGGCCGGGGATGTGCAGGCGCGGCCGCACCCCCTCCAGTTCGAGACCGCGGCCGATCGGGACCTCGGTCTGCGGCGGGCGGTCCCAGAGCGGGCCGCACTGTTCTTCGACCTCGTCGCGGACGGCGTCGGGGAAGAGGCCGCGGAGCTGGCGCAGCAGGTCGAAGCCGGTGCAGTTGATGACGAAGTCGTAGCGCTGGGAGCGCAAGCCTTCCGAGGGGCTCTCGAATTCGAGCAGGGCGCCCTCGCCATCGTCAGTGAGCGAAACGTGGATCGCGCGGCCGCAGACGAACGAGAGGTGGTCGTCGTCGGCGATGCGGGCCAGCACGGTCTGGTCGAAGACGCCGCGGTCGCAGTGCTTGACGAAATCGCGCCGCGTCTCGACGTCGAGGTGTTCCCAGGCGACGTTGTCGGGGTCGGCGAAGACGCGGTTCTCGAGGAAGCTCTCGCCCCGGCTCAGCGGCAGCATCGGCGTGTAGACGGTCAACCGTGCCTGCGGCCGCAGGTCGCGGAGGAAGACGAGGGCGCTGAGCGCACTCTCGCCACCGCCGATGATCGCGATCTCCGCCGGCTCGTCCTCCGGCACCCGGGCGAATTCCTCGCGGCGGCTGTCGCAGTGGAAGACCCGCGCCTCGACCTCGGGGTCGTGCGGGAAGTGGCGGTGGACGCCGGGGCCGGTGAGGATGAGGGCGCCGCCGGTGTGGCGCTCGGGATCCTCGGGGCGGCCGCGCTCGGCGACCTCGACCTGCCAGCGGTCGTGGCCCTCGGCGAGGGTGACCTCGGTGACCCGGCCGTCGTAGATCGTGACCCCCTCGGTCGCCCGTTCCAGCACCCAGCTCAGATAGGTGCCGTAGTCGCGGTGCAGGACCGAGGGCGAGCCGGAGTTGACCCAGGCGGCGTATTCGTGGCGCTCCATCGCGAAGCGCTGCCAGGTGAACGGCAGGAGCGCGGCGTCGATCTCATCGCCGACCTCGCCGAACTGGCGGCTGCTCTGGTACGGGAAGCCGATGTCCTTGATCGGCGGGATCGCCAGCGGCTCCTCGCCCGAGGTCATCCCGTTGAGTCCCTTCCAGGAGGCGGCGGGCTCGGTTTTCTCGATCACGGTCATCGAGATCTCGGCCAGGCCCAGGGTGTTGAGCGTGTGGACCTTGGCGCCGATCGCGGCCGCCTTGGCGCCCGCGCCGACGATGAGGATGTCGCTGTCACTCACGATTTCCCCTCCTCAGACCGGCGCCAGGGTCGGGTACTCGGGTTCGGCCGGGCCGGCGGCGCGCGGTTCGGCGATCACCAGCCCCTTCTGGTCGGGGCTGAAGGAGATCGCGCTTTTGCGCGCCCGCTCGCCGCTGTTTTCGACCGCGCGCAGTTCGGTCGTCTCCAGCACCACCCGGAGCACGCGCTTCATCTCCATTTCCGCGTAGCTGGCGGCAAGGCAGCGCCGCACGCCGCCGCCGAACGGGATCCAGGTGTAGGTGCCGGGCTGCTTGCCGACGAAGCGCTCGGGCAGGAAGCGACGCGGCTGGTCGTACCAGCGCTCGTCGCGGTGGATCAGGTGGATGCAGGGGGCGACGATCGTGCCGGCCGGCAGGTCGTAGCCGCCCAGCCGCATCGGCTCCAGCAGGGTGCGGACGACGACCGGGACCGGCGGCCGCAGCCGCAGCGTCTCCTTCACCACCGCGTCGAGGTAGGTGCCGTCGCCGGCGACGACGTCGTCGCGCAGCAGTTCGAGTTTGTCGGGGTTGCGCAGCAGTCGCTCGAAGGTCCAGGCCAGCGTGCTCGAGGTCGGCCCGTCGGAGAGCAGCGTCACCAATTCGTCGCGCAGGTCCTGGTCGCTCATCGGCGAGCCGTCCTCGTATTCGGCGCGGACCAGCATCGAGACGACGCCGGGGTTGCCGCCTTCCGGTTCGGCCTTGCGCCGCCGCACCTCCTCCATCACCGCGTCCTCAACCGCGCCCATCGCCTCGCGGTAGCCGTGGCTGCGGGTCACCCAGCCCGGGCCGAGGACGGCCAGCCTCGCCAGGTTGCGCGGTTCGTTCATCCAGGTCGTCAGCTCGCGCAGCCGTTCCCGCAGCGGCTGCAGGCGCGGGCTCTGCGAGTCGGGGCCGAAGACCGCGCGCATGACCACGTCGAGGGTGACGTCCTGCATCCGCGGCCAGAGCACGAACGGCTCGCCGACCGGCCAGCGGGCGATCTCCTGCCGCGCCACCCCGGCCATCATCTCCGAGTCCGCCTGCACCGCTTTGCCGTGGAAGGAGGGCAGCATCAGCTTGCGCCGGGTCATGTGTTCCGGTTCTTCCAGCAACATCACCGAGCGCGGCCCCAACAGCGGCCCCAGCAGCGGGTTGGCGGTGGCGGCGCCGACCGCCTGCCCGGCGGTGAAGACCTTTTTCACGTCGTCGGGGTCGGCGAGCAGCACCCAATCGCCGTAGTGGCGGATGCGCAGGGTGAAGGTGTCGCCGTACTGGCGATGGCAGCGCTCGAGCCAGGGCAGCGGCCGCTGCGTCCAGCCAACCGCCTGCAGGGCGCGCGGCAGTCGCGGTCCGGGCGGCAGCGCGCTCATGCGGCCTCCCCTCCCCCGTTCTTGGCGGCGAGCTCGTCCATCAGCTCGTCCTCGAGCTTGCAGGTCGTCGCGATCAGCAGCTCGAAGAGGTCGGAGGTGAACTCCTCGGGCAGGTCGACCTCGGCGCCGCGGGCAAGGTAGCGCTCGCGCACCGCCTTGACCCGGTGCGGCTGCATCATCGGGATCTCGTGCTCGCTCTTGTAAACGGCGACTTCGCGGCAGATCTGCAGGCGCTCGCCGAGCAGCTTGGCGACCTGGTCGTCGATCTCGTCGAGGCGGCGGCGGAACGGCTCCAGCCCGTTGGCGCTCATCGCTCCTCACCTCCCAACAGGCCGGTGGCGAAGGCGTGGCTGCAGGCAGCGAGGTCGCCGAGCGAGTAGCCGCCCTCCTGGATCACGCAGACCGGTAGGCCCGAGCGCGCCAGCAGGCGGCCGACGTCGGCGAAGATCTCGGGCCGGAAACTCCAGCCCCCGTGCGGGTCGCCGGCGACGGTGTCGTAGCCGAGCGAGACGACCAGCGCCCCGGCGATCTCCGAGAGGTCGTGGATCGAGGCGGCCACCTCCCCCAGGTAGGTCTTTTCGTCCGGGCTCTCGGCGAAGGCGACGGCGCGTTCGCCCGCCAGCCGCGGCAGCCGCGTCCCCGGCGGCAGGTTGGTCACCGGCGCCGCGTGCAGCGAGTGCAGGGCGACGTGGGGCGCCATCCGCTCCAGCAGGGCCGAGGTCCCGTTCGGGTAGTGGAGGTCGAGGTCGACGATGCCGACCGGCTTGAGGCCGCCGTCGCAGAGGCGGCGGACCGCCGCGGCGGCGTTGTTGAGGTAGCAGTAGCCGGCGTGGAAGGCGGGGCCGGCGTGGTGGCCGGGCGGTCGGCAGACGGCGTAGGTGAAGCGGGCACCCTCGAGCAGGCGCTCGGCGGCGGTGATCGAGGTGCGGATCCCCTCCCGCGCGGCGGCGACGAGGGCGGCGTTGACGGGGATGTCGGGCTCCAGCCCCGGCGGCGCGAACTCCGGCATCACCACCGGCTCCTCGGATTCGAGTTCGGCCAGCGCCTGCAGGTAGGAGGCCTCGTGCAGCGTCGCCAGCGTCCGCTCGACGTCCTCGTCGGCGGCGTCGGCGACGACCGCCCGCACTCGCGAGTGGCGGACCAGGCCCGCCCGCAGCTCGACCAGGCGCCGGTTGCTGTCCTGGCCCTCGATCCGGCGGTCGCCTTCGCGCACCCAGAAGGAGGCGTCGTCGTCATCGCCCTGGCGCTGCTCGACCATCACCAGCTCAGGAGCCATCCAGCAACCTCCGCATCCGCGGCCCGAGGTGCTCGAACCCGTTGCGCTCGTAGAAGGACTGGGTCGAAGCGATCGCCGCAAAGGTCTCGCGCGGGAGACCGACCTCAAGCCGGCTGACCCCGCGAGCTTGCGCCTGGGACGCGATCGCCTCGACCAGTTCCGCCCCGACTCCGTGGCTGCGCCACGCCGCGTCGACCCAGAGGTCCTGGATCGTCGCGTAGACGCCGGGCACGTGTATCGCTCGCTGCCAGCTCGCGGTGAGGACGCCGACGACCCCGCCCTCGGCCTCCGCGATCAGCACCGACCCGCCCTGCGGGTCGTCGAGCAAAGCTTTTACCTCCGCCTCCATCTCGGCCCGCGCGGGCATGCGCCCGCCCAGCTCGACGAGGAGGCTTTCGACCGCCGTCGCCACTCCCTCGACGTCGCCGGCCCCCGCCTCGCGAACCGTGGTCTCGGTCGCCACCGGATCGGTCACGCCGCCTCCGCGTGTCGCGCCGCCGGCTCCAGCTCGACGCTCCAGGCCTCGCCTTTGACGTCGCTGCCGGTGACGGTCCTGGCGATCGCCCCCATCGGCGCCCGCGCCTTGAGCAGGATCTCGTCGAACTCCTCCACCGGGTCGGACTGCATGACGATCGCGCCGCCGGCGCCGATCGTCGTCCTTCCCGGCCGCATCACGATCGTGCGGATGACGATGTTGAGGTCGGTGTGGCCGTCGGCGCCGAAGTAGCCGATCGAGCCGGAGTAGACGCCGCGCGCCTCGGCCTCGAGGTCGTCGATGATCTCCATCGTCCGCTCCTTCGGGGCGCCGGTCATCGAACCGCCGGGGAAGGTTGCGCGCACGGCTTCGACCGGGCTGCGCTCCTGCTCGAGCCGGCCGACGATGGTCGAGACCATCTGGTGCACGGTCGCGTAGGGCTCGATCACCATCAGGTGCGGCACTTCGACGCTGTCGACGTCGCAGACGACGCCGAGGTCGTTGCGCAGCAGGTCGACGATCATCAGGTGCTCGGCGTAGGTCTTTTCGTCTTCGGCCAGCTCCTGCCGCACCGCCTCGTCCTCGGCCGGGTCCTCGACGCGGGAGACCGTCCCCTTGATCGGCCGCGCCATCACCTGGCGCTCGCGGTCGACCGAGATGAAGCGCTCGGGCGAGGAGCTGACGACGGTGAAGTCGCGGAAGTTGAGGAAGGCGGAGAACGGCGAGGGGTTGCTGCGCCGCAGCTGCCGGTAGAGCTCGAACGGGTCCGGTTCTGCCGTGGTCGAGAACTGGTCGGTGAGGCAGACCTCATACGACTCGCCGGCCAGCAGTTCGGCCTGCGATTTGGCGATGTCGGCGAGGTAGCGCTCGCGGCCCCGGCCGGACTGGAAGCTGACGTGGGCGCCCGGGTCCTCCGGCGGCGCCAGCGGGCGTTCGGCGGGCGGGTCCGCGATCGCCGCGGCGATCAGCTCCTCGGCGGCGTCGAGCCAGCGCTCGGCCTCCGGGTCCTCGCCGCGACAGAGGGCGAAGACGAAGGTCTTCTGCGTGGTGTGGTCGACGGCGACGACGCGGTTGGCGAGCATCATCGCCGCGTCGGGCATGTCGGAGCTGTGGACGTTGGGCGAGCCGCAGTCGGCCTTCAGCTCGTAGCCGAGGTAGCCGACGTAGCCGCCGACGAGGCCGCGGTCGACCTCGGCGGGCGGGTCGACCTTGATCCGTTCCAGCTCCTTGTCGAGGTAGTCGAAGATCGACTTGTGCTCGACCGTGCTGACGCCGTCGCGCTGGACGTCGATCTCCCCCGTGTCGACGTCGTATTCGACGACGCAGCGCTCGGCGCCGGCGGTGGTCCCCATGTAGGAGCACTGGGCGAGCCAGGTCGGCGCGTCGGCGCTGTCGAACCAGAAGGAGGGCTCGTGTTCGGCGAAGAGCTGTTCGTAGAGGTACTCGGTCGGCGCTTCGCCCGCCAGCGTCCGCACCCGCAGCTCCAGCTCGCCCTTCTCCTCCGCGGCCGGCTTCGGCGCGGGGGCGGGCTTGCCGCTGCGCGGCGCCACCGTGGCGCGGCCGGCCGGGCGCTCGCCGGGGCGCTGGTAGTGCGCCGCCAGGTCGAAGAAGTTTTCGGCGATCTTCAGCCCGTACTCGGTCGAGATCGACTCGGGGTGGAACTGGACGCCCCAGATCGGCCGCTTGGTGTGCTCGACGCCCATCACGACCCCGTCGTCGGACCAGGCGACGATGTGCCCTTCCGGCCCGGGCGGGCTGGTGATCGCGAGCGAGTGGTAACGGACCACCGAGAAACCTTGCGGCACGTCCTTGAACAGCCCCTTGCCTTCGTGCATGACCCGGCTGAGGCGGCCGTGCATCGCCATCGGCGCCCGGTTGACCGAGCCCTCGAGCAGGTTGCCGATCCCCTGGTGGCCGAGGCAGATCCCGAAGACCGGGACTTCGCTGTAGCGGAGGATGTCGCGGCAGACGCCGAAGTCGTGCCAGCGGGACGGGTGGCCCGGACCCGGCGACAGGACGATCGCGTCGAAGTCCATCCTTGTCAGGACGCGCCAGCTCACCGCATCGTTGTTGACGACCATCGGCTCCTCGCCCGAGGCCGCGGCCAGCAGGTGGAAGACGTTGTAGGTGTAGGAATCGTGGTTGTCGACCAGCAGCGTTTTCACGTCAAGCTCCCTCTAGTCCCAGGCCGCGTAGGCCCTGCTCGAGCACCGGCTGGACGACCCCCTCGACCTCCGGCGCCCGCTCGTCTTCGCTGTACCAGCGCGCGAAGTGGGAGAGGTACTTGGAGAGCGGAGCGACGTCGAACTCGTCGACGGCGCTGCGCAGGTGCACCCGGTAGTGCTCCGACTGGACCACAGCGAAGCGGTAGTCGGGGTCCTCGGCCGGCCGCTCGCCCCGCAAAGCGGTCGTGCCGTGATGGGCCTGCGCGCGCGCCAGGTCCCAACCGAGGCTGCCTTTCCCCTCCCGGAGAAGTTTGTCCTTGCCGAAGTTGACCTGCTTGGTCGTCGGCTGCAGGAGGAAGTAGCCGAGGGCGACCTGGGCCGGCACCGTCTCCGGGTGCGGGTGGCTCGCCATCGTCTCGGCCAGTTCGGGATCGGAGGCGAGCGCCTCCTCGAGCCACTCGACCAGGTCGTCGATCAGCAGCGCCCCTTCCTTGCTGGAGCTGACCGATTCGTTTTCCCTGGCGACCATGCCGTGGAAGATGTCGTAGGTCGGCGGGCCGCCCCCGCGGGCGCTGCCGTTGCCGTTGCCGTTCTCGAGCCCGAGCTCGTCGATCAGCTGGCGGCGGCAGGTGACGTGGGCGACCCACTCGTTGCCGCAGACCTGCATCGAGATCACGTCGTCGAGTTCGTCGGCGGCGGCCCAGTAGGCGAGCGCCCGCATGTGCTGGGTCGGCAGACCGTCGGAGCGGACCAGCGGCATCTCTTCCAGCTCCTCGCGTTCGGTCTCGTACATGACCATGTCGTCGCCCCAGCGCTTGGTCAGGGTGCCGGCGGCGAGTCCCTGGTTGGTGAACTCGCGCACCTCGGGCAGGAAGTCGGACTCGTAGATGACCTTGTCGAAGGTGATGCCGAGGCTGGCGAGCGTCTTGCGCTGGCCGGAGACCACCCAGGAGCGGGTCCGCGACCACAGTTCCAGCGCCTTCTGGTCGCCCTCGAGGACCCGCATCATCATCTCGTCGGCCTTGTCGTTGTAGCTGGTCGACTCGCGGGCGATGGAGTCCTCGGCACCGTCATCGCCGACGACGCCACCATTGCGGCTGGCGGTGACGTAGTCGGCGTAACAGAAGCCGACGAAGTGGTCGCTCTTCTGGTTGGAGTCGGGGCCCGCCTCCTCGCCGGCGCGGGTGGCGACGCCGGCCATCGCCTCGCCCATGCTGCGGCCGACGTCGCAGATCAGGCTGCGGTTGTCGACCCTGGCGCCGGCCTGCTTCAGGGCACCGGCGATCGCGGCGCCGACGGCGAGGTTGCGGAGATGGCCGATGTGCAGCGCCTTGGTCGTGTTGGCGCCCCAGAAGTAGACGGCGTACTTGTTGCCCGCCGCCATGTCGGCGAACTCGCTGTCGGTGCGCCCCCCGGAGCTGATCGCCTGGCCGGTGGCTTCGATCCACTCGTCGGCGAGGCGGATAGTCGGCTGCCTGCCCTCGCGGTCGAGCGCGGCGACCCAGGGCTCGGCCTCGATCCGGTCGAGCGCCGCCACCGCTTCGGCGTCCTCGCGCCAGTCGGCGCCCTTGGGCAGCCGGGGGATCAGCATCAGGTCGAAGTCGGGCTCGGGCCGGTACGGCGCCCGCGCCGCCCAGAGCGCCTTGCCGCCCTCCCCTGCTGCCGCTGCATCGAATTTGCTGAAGATGTTCTCGCCCATAGCCTGTGTTTCGAACTTGCTTTGCCTTCGAATTCGGTTGTTCGAAATGCACCCGCCGGGGCTCGAACCCGGATCTTCGGCTTACAACGCCGACCCTTTAACCGATTAAGGCACAGGTGCTAGCTATGTGGGGCCCCGATCAGCAACCCTGGATTGATCGGAAGCGGCGCGAGCATAACGTCGATTGCTGCGCACGTCAAATCTTTTGATTAATTTCCTGTAAATCAGTCACTAGAGGTGCCTGATTTGGCGCTCGGAGTCACCCGGCTCGGCGAGTTTGCGCTCCCAGTCCTCAGCGAGAGCGGCCAGCTGCGAGAGCGGCACTCGCAGTCCTTTCGCGATCCGGCGCGCGTTGCCCCAGGTCGGATTGACGCGGCCGGACTCGATATGCGAGATCCAGGTCGGGTGGAGGTCGGCCGCCAGCCCGAGCGCTTCCTGGCTCAGGTGGATCTCCATCCGCAGCTGGCGGATGGCTTTGCTGAGGCCGATCTGCGGGTCGCTCTGCCGGGCCATCTACAGAAGTGAATGCGCCTCCCGCCCCCGCATAAATAGGGGTGAACTCAAGTGGCATCCGCGGGCGAAGACCCGTTCAAGGGGGCGGTCTGTCGCTTTAGCGGACACGAACATATGTTCGTATAGATCAAGCAGGATTTCAAGGGGCAGATCTGCCACAGCCGCTGCGCTTGAGACAGTTCGCCGATGTCGCTGAACCCGGAATTGACCGAGCTGTCGCTGGAGCGGCTGCGGCAGCGGCGCAGCGCCAAGTGGGCGAAATACCCGGCCGCGGTGCTGCCGGCCTGGGTGGCGGAGATGGATTTCCCGCTGGCGGCGCCGGTGAAGCGGGCCCTGCTGGAGGCAGTCCGGCTAGATGACTGTGGCTACTCGCATCCGCAGGCACTAGGCGAGGCGTTCGCTGAGTTCGCGGCGGCCCGGCACGGCTGGGAGGTCGATCCGGCCCAGGTCTCCCCCAGCTCCGATGTGGTCGGGGCGCTGACGGCGGTGCTGAAGGAGGTCGCCCCGCCGGGCGCCCGGGTCGTGATCAACACGCCCGTCTACCACCCCTTCTTCGCCGTGGTCGCGGAGGCGGGGTGCGAGCTGGCGGAAGTGCCGCTGATGGATGGCGAGCTGGACGTCGAGGGAATCGAGCGTGAGTTTGCCGCGGGTGCGGCGGCACTGCTCCTCTGCAGTCCCCACAACCCGACCGGCGGCGTGCCGAGCCGAGCGCAGCTGGAGGCGATCGCCGCGGCAGCCGCCCGCCACAGCGCCTGGGTCCTGGCCGACGAGATCCACGCTTCGCTGACGCTGCCCGGCGTCGAGCACGTCCCCTTTCTCACCGTCTCCGAGGCGGCTGCGGCGCGCGGAATCGCCTTCTGGTCGGCCTCGAAGACCTTCAACCTGGCGGGGCTCGGCTGCGCGGAGATCGCCACCGCCTCGGCCGCGGCGGCAGCGGTGATCGAGCGCCTCCCGGCCAGCGCCACCCACTGCGGCCACCTCGGAGCGATCGGCTCGATCGCCGCCTTCCGCGAAGGCGGTCCGTGGCTGGACGACGTCCTCGCCGTGCTCGACCACAACCGGCGCCTGCTGGCCGATCTGCTCGCCGAGCGCCTGCCCGAGGTCGGCTACCGGCCGCCACAGGCGAGCTGCCTGGCCTGGCTCGACCTGCGCGCCCTCGACCTCGGCTCCGACCCTGCGCAGCCCCTCCTCGAACGCGGCCACCTCGCCCTCAGCCCCGGCCTCCAGTTCGGCCCCCAGGGCGCCGGCTTCGCCCGCCAAAACATCGGCACCTCACCGGCCCTGATCGAAGAGGCGGTCGCGCGGATCGCCAGGGCGGCGCGACGCAGGTAACGAGCCGGCAATTTTGGTCCTATAAGGCGCAAAACTTGCCGGCTCGTTTCAGTCGCCCTCTTCGGCTTCCCCGTCTCCCCCGGCCTGTCCGGCTTCGGCGCGGGCTGCTTCTAACTCCTGCTGGACCGCTTCGGTCTGGTCCGGGATCTGCAGGCGTTGTTCGAGGACGGGAATAGCTTCGTCGGGGCGGCCGCTGAGGCGCAGGGCGTTGCCGAGGTTGAACAGGGCATAGGCGTAATTGACGTCTTCGGTGCCTGCGGGGAAGGAGCGGACGGCTTCTTCGAGGACGGGCACGGCGGCTTCGTATTCGCCGGCCTGGATCATCGCGTAGCCCTGTTCGTTCAGCTCGGAACCGCGGCTGGGGTCGACGGCGGAGGCGGGGACGGTGGCCGGCGCGTAAGCTTTCCGGACCTTCTTCTTCGCCTTCGCGTGAGCGGCGTGGGCTCGGTGTCCTTCCCTTTGGCTTTCTCCACTGAGGACGACAACGGCGACCACCACGACAGCCGCCAGGAGGGCGAGCGCAGCCGCCATCCGCAGGCGGTTGCTTCCCGTCTCCTCGGCGACGGGGCTGAAGGCCTGCGTCGGCTGGCCATCGAGTTGCGCCGGCCGCTCCAGCCGCGCCAGGGCCTGCCGGGCCGAGGCGGGCCGAGCACCCGGGTCGGCGCTGATGAGCCAATCGATCAGCGACCGCAGCGCCGGCGAGCAGCGCCCCTCGCAGGAGCGGAGCACGACGCCGCAGGAGTAGAGGTCCGAACGCTCGGTCGCCGGCCGCCCCCCCATCACCTCCGGTGCCGCGTAGCGCTCGGTGCCGAGGACGAGGCCGGTACTGGTCAGAGCGGTTGCGTCCCGCGACAGGGCGATGCCGAAGTCGATCAGCTTCGCTGTCCCGTCCGGTTCGAGGATGACGTTGGCTGGCTTGACGTCGCGGTGGAGGATGCCGGCGGCGTGGATGTGGGCGAGGGCCGCCAGCAGCTCCCGCGCCAGCCGGTCGCGGTCGACCGCCTCGCCGCGGGCCAGCCGCGAGGCGAGGTCCTCGCCCGGCACGAACTGCATCACCAGGTAGGGCCGTTCCCCCGCTTCGGAGTAGTCGTAGACGCCGACCAGGTTCGGATGCGACAGCCCCGCCGCAGTGCGGGCCTCGCGCCGGAAGCGGGCGACGAACTCCGGGTCGCCGGCGATCGTGTCCGCCAGCACCTTCACCGCCACCGGCCGCTCCAGCACCTCGTCGTGCCCCAGCCACACCGCCGCCATGCCCCCGTGCCCGAGCAGCCGCTCGAGGCGGTAGCGGCCCTTCAGCAGCTCTTCCGCAGCGATCCCGCGCACGGGCTCCCCCTACCCGGTTGCCCCCTCTTCTCCCCAGCCGCTGTGGCCGGAGCGGCCTTGCGCCTCACCGAGGCGCTCGCGGACCTCGCCGCGGATGCGAGCGACGAGTTCGACGGTGGCGTCGCGGAGACCGTCGATGTCCTCGGCCAGCGTAAGGCGGCCGACCTCGCTGACGCAGAGCGTCCCTTCGACGTACTCGAAGGCGAAGCCCTTCGGCGCCCGTTCGATCAGGAAGACGATGAAGCTCGGCGAGAAGAGCTCGCGCAGCCAGACCTCGTCGCGCTCCGGCGAGGCGTAGATGCGGTAGCAGCGGTCGAGCTCGGCGCTCTCCAGGTCGAGGCGGTCGTTGCCGTGGATCAGCTCCTCGGCGGCGCGGCCAAGCAGGTGCTCGTCCCCGGCCCGGTGGCAGAGCATCCAGGGGGCGAAGCGCTTCGCCTTCGGAACGTGGGTGACGGCGGCGGTGAAGTGGGCCTCGCCCTTGGTCTCGCTGCCGTCGGCGTTGGTCGTCGTCTGGTCGCGGCTGACGATCGCGAGCTGGGCTTCGAGGTAGTTCCCGAGCCAGCCCCGCATCAGCGCCTCGACGCGGCGCAGCTCGCCCTCGGCGAGGAGCGGCGTCGAGCGCGGCAGCCGCCCGTCCGGTTCGAGGGTGAGGTCGTGGGCAGCGGCGTAGGCGGCGAAGCCTTCGAGCCCGGTCGCATCCGGCGGCATGCCTCCGTATACACGATCGGCTCGCTTCCGGCCAGCGCAGGACGGATAATGCGCGCGGATCGATGAAGGGCGGCAGCCACGTCAAGAACGCCAACCGCGAGATGATCGCGGTGGTCCAGGGTCAGACCCGGACCCACACCCACCTGCGGCGGCGGCTGCTGACGATCCTCATCCTCACCGCGATCGCCTCGCTGCTCTGCACCCTGGTCGTCTATTTCACCGAGCACCACGCCAAGGGCACCGAAATCCACAACCTCTTCGACGCCTTCCTCTTCTCCACCTCGCAGCTGCTCACCGCCTCCTCCGTCGCCGCCCCGAAGACCAACGTCGGCAAAGTGCTCGAGCTCTTCTTCGACATCTGGGCGATCACCGTCGTCGCCACCCTCGCCGGCTCCTTCGGAGCCTTCTTCCACGCCCGCAGCAAAGAGATGGACGCCGAGATCGACCGCACGGAGCACCAGCTGGCGCGCGAGGTCGACGCGCTGCGCGAGCGGTTTTAGGCGCGTCCAAGTTGCCTACTCGGTTGCCTCGCCCCAGACGGTGGCGATCAGCGAGCGGGGGCCGCCATGGTCGCGGTGCTCGCAGAGGTAGATGCCCTGCCAGGCGCCGAGCGCGAGGTGGCCGTCGCGCACCGGCAGCGTCAGCGAGGGGCCGAGCAGGGCGGCCTTGACGTGGGCCGGCATGTCGTCATCGCCCTCCAGGTTGTGGGTCCAGTAGGAAGCGCCTTCGGGGACCGCGCGGTCGAACCAGCTCTCGAAATCGTGCCGCACATCCGGCGAGGCGTCCTCGTTCAGGGCCAGCGAGGCCGAGGTGTGCTGGATCAGCAGGTGAGCCAACCCGACCGAGACCTCCTCCAGCTCGGGCAAGGCCTCCGTCACCTCCCTGGTGACGAGGTGGAAGCCGCGCGGCCGCGCCGGTAGGCGGATCGCCCGCTGTCGCCACATCGGAAGGAGGATGGCAGCCCGGGCCGGCTCGCCGCGACCTGAACCCGGAGGCGGGTGCGCCCGTAACCCGGTCACACCAACCGCATCGACCGCCGAAGAGCGGCCGCGATCCATAGGAGTCGAAATGTCACGCTTCCGCGTCACCACCGCATTGCTTTCTCTGGTCGTCTTCGCGCTCGTCGTCGCCGGCTGCGGCGGCGGCAGTTCGAGCAGCAACACCACGACCACCAGCGAAAACTCCGCCTCAAGCGGGGGCGGCGGGACCGTGAGCGCCGCCAGCGTCTCCGGCCTGGGGACGGTCCTGGTCGACTCGGAAGGTATGACGGTCTACACGTTCGCCAAAGACAAGGGGACCACTTCCTCCTGTTACGGCGCCTGCGAACAGGGCTGGCCGCCGGTGATCGCCGAAGGCAAGCCGAACGCGGGCGAAGGCGCGATGTCATCCCAGCTCGGCACCACCAAGCGCAAAGACGGGACCATGCAGGTCACCTACGCGGGCCACCCGCTCTACACCTACGCCGGCGACACGGCGCCGGGCGAAGCGAACGGCAACGAATCGACTGCCTTCGGCGGCAAATGGCTGGCAGTGGACGAAGCCGGCGAAGCCGTTACCGGCACCGCCACCGGTGGGTCCGAAGAAGCCCCCGTAGAAGAAACCTCGGAAAGCTCGAGCGGCGGCAGCGGATATTGAGCCGGAGGGTTCTCGCCCTCGGCGCCCGTAGCGCTGACGGTCGCGGGGTGTGGGAGCGGCACCTCTCCCTCGCCCCGCGACGAACTGGCGGCGTGCGTCTCCCGGGTCGAGCCGATCCGGTTGCAGGTAAACCGCCTGCTTGACCGGGCGACCCGACCCTCTCGGCGCTGAGCGACCGCCGCCTCCCCGCTGCGGCGGACCTCCAGGCCGCCAGATGCGGCGAGATCGCCCCGTCGCCGACCGGAAGTTGACAATTGCCGCCATCCGCCTTGGTTCTCTCACATACCGATATGCGGCTTTTTACGGATGGGAAACGAGAAGGCTGAGGCGAAGATCGCACCGATGCGACGCAAAGGCTGGAAAAGGCTGCTGACCGAAGGTTGGGCGCTCCTCGCGGTGGCGGTGATCGCCTTCGTGGGGGGACTGCTGATCGGCGATCTCGGCGCCTCGCCGAACACCGAAACCGTCTACGTCGCCAACTCGGCGAGCGAAGGTGAAGAAGCCGGGAGTACGGAAGTCGCCGCGGAAGCGACGGAAGCCGAATCCGAACCGGAAGGCAGCGGGGGCCCCGGGGGGCAGCTCTTCGCCAGCGCCGGATGCGGTGCCTGCCACACGCTGGCCGCCGCCGGAACCACCGGCACGACCGGCCCTGACCTCGAAAAATCTCTCGCGCCGGACGACGACACGGCGGGCATCGAAGAGATGATCGTCCATCCGAACGAGGAGGTCGTCGAAGGCTATCCCGCGAACGTGATGCCCCAGAACTTCGGCCAGACCTTCTCGGAAGCCGAAATCCACCAGCTCGCCGAATTCCTGGTCGCGAGCACCCCGGCCAAGCCCTAGGCCGGCTCAGCGCTTCCCGGTGAGCGCGTCCCAGGCGCGCCGGAGACGACCGCCCTGCGGGCCGCTGACGAGGTCGTCGGCACCGACCGAAAGGGCGGCGGGGTTCTCGCCCGGCTTCGGCAGCTGTGCCGCTTCCGCGGCGCTGATCTTGAGGACCACGCCACGCTCGTAGATCTCCCCCACCTCCGGGCCGTCGACGAACCTGCGGTCGTGATGACCGGCGGCCGTGTGGAACACGATCCCGTCGAAGACGTCCTTCTCCTGCACCCACATGGCCCGATCCACAGTGCCAACCTGCTCACCGTCGGCCGAGAAGACGGGCACCCCAGCCTTGAGCACCAGATAGGAAATCCGCCCGCCGAGGTCGTCCACGCGAGGGAGCCTACCGCAGCGATACGGCCGGCTCCGCGGCCCGAAGCGGTGCCCTACCATCGAGCCCATCTCGATCCAACGGATGGAACACGTCGGCATCGTCGTTGACGACCTCGCAGCCGCAATCGAGTTCTTCGTCGAGCTCGGACTCGAGCCGGGAGGCAAGGGCCAGGTCGAGGGCAGCTGGGTGGACCGCATCGTGGCCCTCGACGGAGTCAAGGCTGAGCTCGCGATGCTGCGGACCCCGGACGGTCAGGGAGAAATCGAGCTGGTGAAGTTCCACTCGCCGCCGATCCAGGGCGGCGACCCGAACGCGCCCTCGAACACCCCAGGCATCCGCCACCTCGCCTTCCTCGTCGAGGACATCGACACCCTCGTCGCCGGCCTGCAAGCCCGCGGCACCGAGCTCATCGGCGAGCTGGTGCGCTACGAGGACAGCTACCGCCTCTGCTACGTCCGCGGCCCCGAGGGAATCATCATCGAGCTAGCGGAACGGATCAGCTAACGGTCATCTACTAGCTAGTCAGAGCTCGACCCTCACTTTGTTGCAAACTTTCACAAGTAGACTTTCGAGGATGCTCAGGGGGCGCCGCGCCATCACGCTCTGCCTCGCCTGCTGGTCGGTGCCCTTGCTGTTGCCCGGATCGGCAGCAGCGTCGATAGGGATCGAATCCTTCTCCCCGAGCCTCGCGACTGCGCAGGCCGGAGCGCACCCGGACCTGAATGTCGACTTCTCCTTCGAACACCCCGGGGAACCGGAAACGGCGCTGACCGCCGCCGTCGAACTGCCGCTCGGATTCTTCCTCTATCCAGGCCTCGCTCCGCGCTGCACCGACAACCAGTTCGCGACTTTGGAATGTCCGATTAGTTCGCAGGTCGGGGTCGTGACGATCCACGGGAGCCACGAAGGCAATCCCGACTTCGAACTGGGGACGGCGCCCGTCTACATGCGAACCCGGGAAAACGGCGAGCTGGCCCACTTCGCCTTCGTCATCCCCACCGTCGGAGCGGTCGTGAACGTGCCGGTGACGACCACGGCGGAAACCGATTACGCGCCCATGCTGTTCTTCGAAGGCCTGCCCGAAGCGACGCCGATCGCGAGCATCGACTTCGAACTCTGGGGCATCCCCGCCGCGCCCGATCACGATGCATTTCGCTTCCCGATCGTCCCCGGAGGCAGGCCCTCGAACGTCCCCGAGGAACCGTTCACCCGCAACCCGACTGCCTGTGGCGAAACCAACAGCACCCTCTATGCGGCCTCCTATGAGGACTTCAGCAATCCTTCGACCATGACGGTGAGCAGCCCGTCGATCGTAGGGTGCGGAAACCTCGGCCACCCCTACTCCCTGGAATTCGCCCTCGGCTCGACGGAAACCGCTACCGCGGCGGGCCTCGAAGTCGAACTGCTGAATCCCCAAGACCTGGCTCCCGCCGGTCTCTCGAGCCCGGACCTCGAATCGGCATCTGTATTCGTGGACGGCCTGGAAATCGACGAGGGTGCCGCCTCAGCCCTGAGCGTTTGCACTCCCGCTCAGGCTCATCTCGGCGACAACGACCCCGCCGACTGCCCGCCCGGTTCGAAAATCGGCACTCTCACGGCCGCGGTGGCCGGGACCGAAGACCCGCTCGCAGGCAGTGTCTACTTCGGTGCCGCCGAACCATCGGGGGAATATGAAGTCTTCCTCGTCGCCACCGGGTCCGGGATCGAACTGAAGATCCCGGCATGGCTCAACTCCGGCGTCGAAATCCCCGAGCTGCCCCAGCTGCCGCTGGCAAAACTCGACGTGCGAGTAGACCCCGCCACCTCTGTCCTGCTCACCCCTCCCGCATGCGGCACCTTCGATGCCTTCGGCGAAGTGACGAACTGGAGCGATCCCTTCGGGGCCTCGGTCATCGACGGTTCCTTCACGATCGACTCCGGCCCGGGCGGCGGCCTCTGCCCTGTGCCCGCCGGCCCCAGACAGACCCAGACGCCCCCCTCGGCGATGCCGGCAACCACGCCAAGGCCGATCGTCAAGCTCCTTCGACGCCCACCCCACCGCAGCCACGACCGCACCCCGACCTTCCGCTTCACCTCGAGCGTCGCTAAGAGCACTTTCGAGTGCAAGGTCGACCACCGCTCCTGGCGCTCCTGCCACTCGCCGCAGACGCTGCGCAAGCTCCCCCTCGGCAGCCACACCTTCCGCATCCGCGCCATCGCCCCCGCCGGTGAGAAATCGGCCGTGGCGATCTACCGCTTCGTCATCGCCCCGAGGCGACGGCCTGCCTAACGGCCGATCAAAATCGCTTAGGGAACAACGTCGCTGGCCTTCAGTATCACCCGCGTATCACGGTTCTTCTCACGCCGCTCCTTCGCGTGGACTTCAGAGGTAGTCGGCTGCGGCGCCATCGGCGCCAGCGGGGGCACCGAAACCCGCCCCATTGCCACCCGCGCCCCCAGCGCCACCGCTGCCATGGGTGACGGTCGTACCGGGCGTGTCAGCCGCGCTGAGGCCGAAGATCGCGACGCTCGGCCCGCCGGCGCCGCCACCGCCGTCGCCGCCCCGCCCCCCTTGGCCGCCGTCGCCACCGGTGCCGCCGTCCCCGCCGGTGGCGCCCCTGTCGCCGGGCGCTTCGCCGAAGGCGCCGCCGCCCCCCGCCGCGCCGAAGGTTCCGCCACCCCCAGCGCCCCCCGAGCCGCCGTTGGAGGCCGTGACGTTTGAGTCCTGAACCAGGGCGCCGGTCGAGCTCACGAGGAAGATCCCGAACGACCCCCCGCCGCCCTGGCCGCCACCACCGCCGTGGCCACCGCCACCGCCCCCGCCACCACCACCGCCGCGGCCACCTTCGTGATCAGTGCAGAAATTGCAGCTGGTTGAGCTGCCACCGCCACCGCCACCGCCACCGTGGCCCGCAAATCCGTTCTGCCCACTCGTACCCGGTTCGCTGAGCCAGATCGCGGAGGCCGGACCGTAGGCATTCCCCGACCCGCCACCGGATCCGTTCGCTCCAAAGTGACCGGCGTCGCCCGCATAGCCGTCTCCGCCCCGTTCGCTGGAGCCCCCGGCGCCTCCGAACCCGCCGGGACCACCCATGTCACCCCAGACGTCGGGAGTCGTTGCCAGCCCCGGTTCGCCTTCCGTGCCGCTATCCCCGCTGTATCCGCCATACCCGCCTGCTCCTCCGGTGTGCCCGGCGGGGCTCGTACCGCCCGTTCCAGTGCCCGTTCCGTTGCCGCCGGGTATGGCCGCGGCTCCGTTAGCGCCCGCGGCACCGGCGACGCCCGGGGCGGCGAGCACGGTCACATGGTCCAACACGAGCCCGGTGCTGCCAGACCCGCGCAGGCCGTAGGAGCTCGCGCCCTGGGCGTTCGGGGCGCCTGGGGCGAGCGTCAGAAGCTGAAGCGTGGTTGACGTCGTGACGGAAAATGCAGTTGCGGCCTCCGTATCTCCGGAGAACGTGGCGCCCGTGATCTTGGTCACGTTGGCCGGCGAGCGCTGCCAGGAGGCGTCGTAGCCTCCGAAGACGCTGACCCCGTTGGCGACGTTGAGCGTTTCCGGATAGACGCCTTTGGTTGCATAGACATCCTTCCCCTGCGCGGCGGCGACACTGACGCCAGCGGCGAGCGTGCGCTTCGGCGAAGCCATCGTGCCCGGGTTCGAGTCATCACCGATCCCCGAGACAAAGATCCCATCTGCGGCGTTGCCGTCAAAGCAGCTCGAGTCGGGCGAGGCGAGGGCCGGGTTATTCGTCGGCACGCAGGTCAGGGTGCTGGGGGTGGTCAGCGTGGTCGTCCCGCCGGCGCCACCAGCTTTCACAGTGACACGCCCGGCGGCAGCACGGCAGTTGTTGCGCTCATTGCGCTCCTTCACCTGCTGGCGAGCATCGGCGCAACCGATCAGGAAGTAGGAGCCCGGGGCGATCGCACTGGGAATGACGAGGTTTACGGTGCGCTTGGTCACCTTGCCAGCGTCGAGCGCCCGAATCCGAACCGCCTCGGTCAGACGGATGGCGCCATGTCCCAGCTTCGCCGCAGACGACAGGTAGAAGCCGGTGTTGGACGCGCGAGCACGTTTGTTGCCGATGTCCTTCTCGGTGATGCTCTCCCCGAACGTCGATCCGGGCGCCAACTGTGCGCTCGGGGCTGACACCGAACTGAGGAGCAGGTCGGGGCCACGGCCCGCTGCCCCCAGCGCGGTGGCGGCAACGACAACGAGCACCACCACAGCCGCCGCCAGCGAAGATACGCGGCGCCTGAGCAGCCCGACCAGCGAGTGCGGCATCGTTCTTCGGCAGTCCACGATCGGAGTCCTTGGAGAGACTCCACCTTCTCACATCCGGCACGACCCGGGAAGAGCAGGTGCTCCTTTAAGGTCCGAAATAAGCGGCGGCGCATATCACTCTCGCGCCGAGCCTCGTATCCCTCTCGTATCACGGATCGCCTCGCATCCCTCCGCATAGCCTCGCGCGACTCGCTCGATCGGCGCTGGTGCGTGGCTATGCGAAGCCATGCGGGGCGAAGGTCTTAGTCGGGGAGACAGGATTTGAACCTGCGACCGCTCGGCCCCCAGCCGAGTGCGCTACCAGACTGCGCCACTCCCCGTGGGGCTTTCATTTTGACGGATTGGGCGGCGCGGTGCCTATTGGAATTCGCCTGGCGGCGGCGGGAGTGTGGGCACCGGGACAACTACTGCCGACCGTGCCGGTCCGAGTCCCACCGAGAGCACTATCTCGCAAATAAAGAGCGCTACATCGCCTCCGCTCGGCAGCGCAAGATCGCGATGCTCGAAGAGCGGACGCAATACCTGGTCGCTTTCTGCGGGAACATCCTTGCGTCGATTGCGGGGAGGAGGACCCGATCGTCCTCGAGTTCGACCACCTGCGGGACAAGAAGTTCTCGATTTCGGAGGGCCTGCAGGGTCGCCGCTGGCAGGATGTGCTCGACGAGATTGCAAAGTGCGAGGTCGTTTGTGCAAACTGTCATCGACGCCGCACCGCACAGCGGAGCGGCTTCCACCGCGCGGCGGTAGCTCAACGGTAGAGCCTTGCCCTTCCAAGGCAATGACGCGGGTTCGATTCCCGTCCGCCGCTCTCTTGTAGGACCAGTCGAGGCGGGCCGCTCAGATGGGTGAGCGGGGCTGCCGATGAGGGGACGGATGCTTGCTGCGATCTTGAGGCGAGGCGGGTTTGTCTCGCTATGCGGGAGGAAAACGCCACTCGCGGTGGTGGCGGTCGTCGTAGCTGCCGTCGTCTTGGTCGGCTGCGGGTCGAGCGAGTCGAATAGGGGCGGCGCCTCGAGCGCTTCGGCCAGCTCCAGCGGCTACATCGACTGGCCGCTCTTCGGCCGCGTCCCGGAGCGGACGCACTACCTGCCTGCCACGCAGCGGGCGTTGGATCCGCCGCTGCGGGAAGCGTGGTCGATCGATACGCATGGGCTGATCGAGTTTCCGCCCGCGATCCATGCGGGGGTCGCTTACGTGATCAACAAGTTCGGCAACGGGAAAGCGGTGCGGCTGCGGGATCACAAGGTGCTGTGGGAACTGACGATCCGGCCCAGCAACCACGGCAAGCCGAACTTCGTCACCGCGCCGGTCTACTACCGCGGCCGCGTCTACGGCGCCTTCCTCGACGGTCACCTTGCCGCCGGCGACGCCGCGACCGGCAAGAAAGACTGGGTGCGCAAGCTGCACGCGCACCTCGAATCCTCGCCGCTTGCCGTCAACGGCCTCCTCTACCTCGGCACCGACACCACTGACGTGATCGCCCTGCGCGCCTCCGACGGCAAGACGGTATGGCACTTCAACTCGCCCGCCGCGATCAAAGCCAGCCCCAGCTTCCACGACGGCCGCCTCTTCGTCGCCGATTACCAGAGCTCCGTCTTCTCCCTCGACGCGAAGACCGGCAAGCCGATCTGGCGCACCAACACCAGCCGCGTGCCGCCCTTCGGCCGCGGCGGCTTCTTCTCCTCCCCCGCCGTCGCCTTCGGCCGCGTCTATGCCGCCCGCGACGACGGCACCGTCTATGCCTTCGACGAGGCGACCGGCAAGGTCGATTGGTCCTTCGCCACTGGCGCCGCGGTCTACGGCTCGCCCGCCGTCGCCAAGGTCCCCGGCACCCCGCCCACCGTCTACATCGGCTCCGAAAACGGCAAGCTCTTCGCCCTCGACGCGCGCACCGGCAAGCCGCGCTGGCACTACGACGTCGGCGGCCCGATCCCCGGCACCGCGGTCGTGATCGGCCACACCGTCTACACCTCCAGTTTCGTAACCCAGGAGACCACCGGCCTCGATGTCCGCACCCACCGCCCCACCTTCCACATCAGACAAGCCGGCTACACGCCGATGATCTCCGACGGCAAGCGCCTCTACCTGGTCGGCTACTTCAGCCTGATCGGGCTCGACCCGACCAAGCGCTGAGTCTGCCGCGCCCGGCGCCCGCGCCTAAGGGATCGGGCTGTGCGCGCGGCTCGCGTCCAGCTCGAAGATGCGGAAGTCCCGCCCCAGCACAGGCTGGGAGACGTTGTGGACCGGCGTCTCGCCGATCTTCCCGTCCGGCGAGCCGGCGTGGGCGTGGCCGTGGAGGACGAGATCGGGACCGTGCTCGAGGATCGGCGCCGCCAGCCGGTCACTGCCGAGGAAGACGAAGATCTCCCGCGGCTCCCCCTCCAGCGTCGCCTCGATCGGCGCGTAGTGGAGGAGGGCGATCCGCACCGGACAGGTGGCGATCTCCCGCAGCCCTTCGTCGAGCGCCTCCACTTCCGCCGTCGCCTCCGCGTAGACCGCCCGCAGCGAGGGCTCGCCGAAGTCGGGCAGGTGGCGCGGCGCAAAGCCGCCGACGAACCCCTTGACGCCGACGATCCCGACCTCGACACCGTCGACCTGACAGGTGGCGGCGGTGCGGTCCAGCATGTGGACGCCGCCCTCCCCCAGCCGCGCCAGGATCTCCTCGGCTTCGTCGTGGTGCCAGTCGTGGTTACCGAGCACGGCGTAGACCGGCGCTGCGGTGGCGGCTGCCGCCTCGCAGAGGATTTCCGCCTCGGCAAGGGTGCCGTGGCTGGTCAGGTCGCCGGCGATCAGCACCATGTCCACGTCGTCGCCGAGCGCCGCGAAGGCCCCCACAACCGCCTCGCGGTTGGAGTCGCGGCAGTGGACGTCGCCCGTGGCCGCGATCCGCAGCCGCGCCTGGTTCGTCTCCAGCGCCATCGCCCCACCCCCTACCCCACCTGCCGCACCCGCAAAAGACGCCGACGGGTCGAAAACGGTCCTATATAGACCGAAATCGGCCCGTCGGCATGGCGTTTACGGGAGAACCGCCCAGGGCAGCCAAGGGGGCATGGCGGAGAACCTGGGGAAGAACGAGGTCGCCGAGGAGCTGACCGACGCGCTGAAGCGCTCGGTGGCGGCGCTGGACGCGGCGGGCGTCCCCTACCTGCTCGGCGGCGGGCTCGGCTGCTGGGCCCGCGGCGGTCCGCCCTCCTCCAACGACATCGACCTGATGGTCAAGCCCGAGGACGCCGCGCGGGCCCAGGGGGCGCTGGCCGAGGCCGGGATGCAACCGGAGACGCCGCCTGAGCAGTGGCTGCTGAAGGCCTGGGACGGCGACATCCTCGTCGACCTGATCTTCGAACCCTCCGGGATGCAAATCGACGACGAGGCGATCGCCCGTGGCGAGGTGATGAGCGTGGAGGCGATGCAGATCCGAGTGATGGACCTCGACGACATCATCGCCACCAAGCTCCTCGCCCTCGACGAGCACAGCGCCGACTACCGCGACCTGATCCTCATCACCCGCTCCCTGCGCGAGCAGATCGGCTGGGCGGCCTTGCGCGAGCGCACCGCCGAGAGCCCCTTCGCGGCCGCCTTCTTCACCCTCGCCGACCGCCTTGAGATCAGCAAGCTGTCGAACATTTCGGCCTAATCGACAGCGGTGGCGAGATAACTGCCCATGTGCATCAGCTGCACGCCCGGCTGCGGCTTCGCGGCAGGGGCGAATTCTTTGATCACCCCCGGTCGGAAGACGAGGCAATGGGTGGAGCCCCCGTACTTGAAGCAACCGATCTCCTCGCCCTTCTTGACGTGATAGCCGGGCTTGATCTTGGGGTTGATCTCGCAGGAAGAGATCTCAGCCATGCCGACCGGCATCATGCACATCAACTCGATCGCCGGGTCGTCGGCTTCGATGAAGAACAACGCGCGCGTCGCCACCTGCGCGATGTAACCCTGTGAATCGTTGGGTCCGGCGGGGTCCATCCCCTCTGCTTCGGTCTCGGAGTAGTACGTCCCCGGCTGGACGAAGGCCTTCTTGATCGTCCCCGCCACCGGGCTATGCCAGCGGTGGTAGTTGAGCGAACTGAGAAACGCCTGGTAGATCGTCCCACCTACGAACTCCGGCACCGACTCGTCGTTGGCGAGCATGTCCTGCAGCGAGTAGGGCTGGCCCTTGATCCAGAAGTTGTCGTACTGCTTGACTTCGTTCTTGATCGCGTAGGGCGTCGACTCGCACCCGCTCACGATCACCTTGTCGTCGTCGGGCGAGGCGATCGGCCGTTGACCGGGCTTGAATGTACGGGTGAAGAAGTCGTTCCAGGATTTGTACCCCCAGTACTTGTCCTTCGGGTCGTAGATGTACTGGTCCATGCCGCCCATTCCTTCGATGGCCGCTTTGCATTTCCAGCCCGTTTCGGATTCGTTGAGGACGTAGAGCGACTTCGGGCTATCGAGGAATTCCTTCCAGACCGTGAGGATCTTCTTGAAGATCGCGTTGACCCGGTCGTTGCGGAAGGCCGCGAATCCCGCCGGCGTGCCCATCGCCCAGTCGAGGATCGCGTTGAGCGGAGCGCCGGACAGTTCGGTCTCGTTGAATTCGGGTCCCTCGGTGATGACGTCGTTGATCAGTCCCAGCATCTGATCCACGCTTTTCAGGTGACGTTCGCTGTAAGGCTTCGTCGTCGGCACCTGGGCAATCATTTCCGTCATGTACAGCCGCACGATCGGATCCGTGTCGATCAGTTCACGGAACTCTTCGATCACCGGGTGAAGCTCCTTGTCCCTTTCACTTGCCAACGCCACGCGCCTGGTAAGCCAGGACTCAAGTGCCTCCTGAGTAGGAGGCAGCCATCCACCAACCCTCTGCCCGTCCTTCACAAACATTTAAGTTCCCCTTCGTAAGAGTTGAATACTTAAGTGAAGCTACACCAAAGAGTAGGAACAGGTGACAAGGAGTGGGAAACAGTGTGGGTCGGCATCGCCCTGCCTCGGGGCGCCGCAGAGGGAGGAGCGTGTGATCTGCGGCTCGTTGCCGGATCTCGCGCAGGATCAGAAAAACGGGGCAGCTAGGACTCGAACCTAGAATCGCCGGTTTTGGAGACCGGAGCCTTATCCAATTTGGCCACTGCCCCAGGAGGGTTGATCGTACCGGGCGACAGGCCGAGGCCGCTGACGCGCCGGAAGTGCGGGCGGAGGGACTTGAACCCCCACGGGCCGAAGCCCACCAGGACCTAAACCTGGCGCGTCTGCCAATTCCGCCACGCCCGCGTGGCCGGCCCAGATGGGCCTTAACGCGGGGCCAACGCCGCCGCGTCGCTGACAGATTCTATGATCAGGCCGTGGCGGTAGGAGAGGTCAGGCCCGGCTACGAACTGTGGCGGCCCAATCGGGAGAAGGCCAGCTCGGTCACGACCAAGTTCGTGGTCGTGCTGCTGCTGGCGGCGACGGCGGCGATCGCGGCATTGATCACGATCGGCGGCTGGTCGCTGCTGAAGGGCGGAAGCGGGATGGGAATCGTCTGCGCTATCTACGCGCTCCTCTACGCCTTCTTCGCCATCATCGTCGCCCGCTGGAACCGCGGTGTGCTGCCGGTGGCGGCGGCCCTCTCGATGATCCTGGCGATCTTCTGCGCGGTCGGCGCCGAAAGCTGGTTCAACCGCAACCGGGCCGGCTTCGACACCGCCCTGCTCGGCTCCTCGCTGATCGGGACGCTGGTCATCCTCCTCGGCCTGATCCAGATCGTCCTCATCGCCGCCGCCCTCTACGCCTTCAACCAGGAGTGGCACGTCGAGGAGGAGCGCCCGATCGGCTCCGGCGAGGAATACGGCGCCGGTGCCGGAGGCAACGCGCCACAGCCGGCGTAGTCTCTCGCCCGAGCTGTCTCTATCGTTCCGCCCAGAGCCGGAGTGGCGGAACTGGCATACGCGATCGACTCAAAATCGATTGCCCTTGCGGGCTTGTGGGTTCGAATCCCACCTCCGGCATTAATAGGCTGACGCCGTGAACGCTGCCTCGGGGGAACTGCTGTGGGAGCCGTCGGCCGAGATGGTCGAGCGCTCGCGGCTGGCCGAATTCATGCGCTGGCTGGAGCGGGAGCGCGGCCTCTCGTTCGCCGGCTACGAGGAGCTTTGGCGCTGGTCAATCGACGACCTCGACGGCTTCTGGTCGGCGATCTGGGAGTTCTTCGACCTGCAGGCGGACGGCGAGCCGGCGCCGGTACTGGCCTCCCGGGAGATGCCGGGCGCGCGCTGGTTCCCCAACGCGAAGCTGAACTACGCCGAGCACGTCTTCGCCGGCAAGGACGACGCGGCGGCGGCGATCCTCCACGCCTCCGAGCTGCGCGAGCTCGGCGAGGTCACCTGGGGCGAGCTGCGGCGGCAGGTTGCGGCCTGCGCGGGGGGGCTGCGCCGACTCGGGATCGCGCGCGGCGACCGCGTCGTCGCGTATGTGCCGAACATCCCCGAGGCGATCGTCGCCTTCCTCGCCACCGCGTCGATCGGCGCCGTCTGGTCGAGCTGCTCGCCCGACTTCGGCCCCGCCAGCGTCATCGACCGCTTCGCCCAGATCGAGCCCAAGGTCGTCTTCGCGGTCGACGGCTACCGCTACGGCGGTAAGGACTTCGACCGCCGCGAGGTCGTCACCCAGCTGCAGGAGGCGATGCCGAGTCTGGAGCGGACCGTCGTCCTCCCCCACCTCGACCAGGACCCCGACATCTCTGGCCTGCGCGATGCGTTGCCCTGGGATGATCTCCTCGCCGATGGCGCCGATGCGCCGCTGCGCTTCGAGCGCGTTCCCGTCGACCACCCGCTCTGGGTCCTTTATTCCTCCGGCACCACCGGACTGCCGAAGGCGATCGTCCAAGGGCAGGGGGGCATCCTGCTCGAGCACCTGAAGAAGCTGCACCTCCACGTCAACGCCCACCCCGGCGACCGCCTCTTCTGGTTCACGACGACCGGCTGGATGATGTGGAACTTCATCGTCTCCGGCCTGCTGACCGAGGCGGCGATCGTCCTCTACGACGGCAACCCCGGCCACCCCGACATGAACGTGCTCTGGGACCTGGCCGAGCGGGCGCGGATCACGATGTTCGGGACCAGCGCCGCCTACATCGCCGCCTGCATGAAGGCAGGGGTCGAGCCCGGCGCCGGCCGCGACCTCGGCGCCCTGAGGGCGGTCGGCTCGACCGGCTCCCCTCTCTCCCCGGAGGGCTTCGACTGGATCTACGAGCACGTCGGCGCCGACACCTGGCTCTTCTCGACCAGCGGCGGCACCGACCTCTGCACCGCCTTTGTCGGCGGCGTCGCGACGCTCCCCGTCTACCGCGGCGAGCTGCAGGCGCGGGCGCTGGGGGCGGCGGTCGAGGCCTGGAACGAAGACGGCCAGCCGGTGGTCGAGGAGGTCGGCGAGCTGGTCGTGACCGAGCCGATGCCCTCGATGCCGCTCTACCTCTGGGGCGACGAAGACGGCAGCCGCTACCGCGAGAGCTACTTCGAGATGTTCCCGGGGGTCTGGCGCCACGGCGACTGGCTGGAACTGACCCGGCGCGGGACGGCGATCATCTACGGCCGCTCCGACTCGACGATCAACCGCGGCGGCATCCGCATGGGGACGAGCGAGATCTACCGCGCCGTGCTCAGCCTCGACGAGGTCGTCGACGCGCTGGTGGTCGACGTGCCGCGGCCGGGCACCGACGGCTGGATGCCGCTGTTCGTGGTGCTGCGCGAGGGGGCCGAGCTCGACGAGACGTTGCCGCGAGAGATCGCCCGACGCGTGCGCGAGCGCTGCTCGCCCCGCCACGTGCCCGACGAGGTCTTCCAGATTGACGAGGTGCCGCGGACGCTGAGCGGCAAGGCGCTGGAGGTACCGGTGAAGCGGATCCTGATGGGCACGCCGCCGGAAAAGGCGGCCAGCCGCGACTCGCTGGCGAACCCAGCCGCGCTCGACTACTTCGTCGCGATGGCCAAGCGGCTGGAGGTCTGAGCGGCGCCGCCTTGTGCGGCTCCCCCGCCTGTCCGCTCTGCGAGCCGCGAGGCCGTCGCACGCAGGACCGAGAGCACGTGGTCCGCTTCATACCGCACCTGCTCATGGGTGAAGCGCAGCTGGGTCAGCCCAGCGGCAGTGTGGGCCTGGTCGCGGAGCCGGTCCCGAGCCTGCTCGGCGGGCGTGCGGTGGTAGCGCAGGCCGTCGCTCTCGACGACCAGGCCGAGGTCCGGCCAGTAGAAGTCGACTTCGAAGTCGTTGACCCACTGCCCGGTGAGGGGGATGGGCAGGCCAGCTTTTTGGGCTAGCGGCAGAAAGCGCCGTTCGAGCTCCTCTTTGGTGAGGCGGAACGTCCGCCGGTCGAGGATGGCGCGGAGCTTGGCCGCACCCGGCTCACCAGCACGGGCGTCGAGTGCTTTTCGGAGGCCCGGCGGGTGCACGAGGTTGTGTTTGTCGGCCTCATTGACCGCGCGCTCGACGCCTGGACGGTCGAGGCGCAGCGCCATGTCGATGAGGGTTTGGATCGGGGTGGTAACCGGGATGCCGTACTCGGTGGTGATGTCACGTGGCAGGAGGGATGGCCGGCGATGAATCTGTAGGCCGGGTCGACGCTTCTGAAAAGGGCTGGGCAAGGAGAGCTCTATGACATTGCGCTGCTCGAAGCCAATGCGCCAGAGAGCAGCCGCACTGGAGTGGCTGAGGACAGCTCCGTCACCGCAAGCAAGTACAGCTGCAATCCAGCGTCCGTGGTCATTCAGCTCCGGACGGCCAACCGAGTAGACGCCTCGCCGCACTCTGTGTAGCCGGCCGTTCCCGAGCCGATGCTCAACCGCTTGGCGACTGAAGCCAAGCGCCAGCAATTGTCGCCGTGACACCACCCCGTGCTGCTCCCCAGCAAGCCGCCACGCCTCCCGCGATCGCTGATCTTTACCCCCCATAGGGAGTACAAGTCAGCGCTCGCTGAATTTCTCCCCTTTTAACAAGCCTGTTTCGGCGCTCGCTGCGAGCTAAACCATGCCCAAGCCGCCGCTTACGCCCAGGGTCTCGCCGGTGACATAGCTCGCATCGTCCGAAGCCAGGAACGCCGCTGCAGCCGCTACCTCCTCGGGCTGGCCTAGGCGGCCCATCTGGGTGGCGGAGCGCATCGTCTCGATCACCTTCTCACCGATCTCGCCGAACTCTTTGGCGCCCATCAGGAGGGGAGTCTCGATCGGGCCGGGGGCGATTGCGTTGGCGATGACGCCGTAGCGGGCGGACTCGCGGGCGATCGCCTTGGTGAAGCCGATCACGCCGGCCTTGGCGGCCGAGTAGGCAGCAGAGCCCTTGGAGCCGACGCGGCCGGCCTCGGAGGAGATGTTGACGATGCGGCCGTAGCCGCGCTCCTGCATGCCAGGGAGAGCCGCGTGGGTGCAGTTCATGACGCCGCCGAGGTTGATGTCGAGCACGCGCCGCCATTGCTCCTGGCTGATGTAGACGAAGAAGCCGAATTCGTCGGTGCCGGCGTTGTTGACGAGGATGTCGGGCTCGCCGACGGCGGCGACGGCGGCGCGGGCGGCCTCGAGGTCGGTGACGTCGAGCTCGACCGCGTGGCCGGCGATCTCTCCCGCCACCTTCTCCGCGCCCTCGGCGTTGACGTCGCCGACCCAGACCTCGGCGCCCTCGGCCGAGAGCCGCGCGGCGATCGCGGCGCCGATGCCGCTCGCCCCGCCGGTGACCAGCGCCTTGCGTCCCTCGAGCCTCATGCCGCCGGAGCATAGACTGCGCGGCCTTGCCCGCGACGAAGCGCAGCGCGAAACCGTGACCACGGCGGAACCGATCCCGATCATCGGCGGCACCGGCCGCCTCGGCGCCGGCCTGGCGCGCCGCTGGGCGCAGGCGGGCGTGCCGATCGTGCTCGGCTCCCGCGCTGCCGAGCGGGCCGAGGAGGCGGCGGCGAAGATCCGCGAGGCCGTTCCCGGCGCCGAGGTCACCGGCCTGGGGAACGCCGAGGCCGCGACCAAGGCGGAGATCGTCTTCCTCACCGTTCCCTTCCGCGCCCAGTCGGAGAACCTCAACAACCTGCGCGAGGCGCTGCGCCCCGGCCAGATCCTGGTCGACTGCACCGTCCCCCTCGCCGCCGCGGTCAGCGGCAAAGCGAGCCGCTCGCTCGGCGTCTGGCAGGGCTCGGCCGCCCAGCAGGCGCAGGAGATGGTGCCGGAGGGGGTCACGGTGGTCGCCGCCCTGCACACGGTCGGCGCCCCCACCCTCGCCAACCCGGACGAGGAGCTGGGCGAGGACATCCTCGTCTGCGGCGACAAGAAGGCCGACAAGGCCCGGGTGGCGCGGCTGATCGAGCTGATCCCCGGCCTGCGCGCGGTCAACGCCGGCGCCCTGGAGATGGCGCGGATCGTCGAGCAGCTGACGCCCATGCTGATCTCTGTCAACAGCCGCTACAAGACGCACGCCGGCATCCGCCTCACCAACCTGCCCGAGGGCGACCACTGGGCGTGAGCGCACGACGCGCAGGCGGTCGGTCACGGTGAGGGTCACGCTCCTCGCCGGCGGCACCGGCGGCGCCAAACTCGCGGCCGGGATGCAGGAGGAGGTCGGCTCCGACCTCGCCGTGATCGCCAACACCGGCGACGACATCGAGACGCTCGGCGTCCACGTATCCCCCGACCCCGACCTCGTCACCTACTGGCTCAGCGGCGAGATCGACGAGGAGCGCGGCTGGGGGCTGAAGGACGACGGCTTCGCCGTCTTCAACCGGCTCAAGCAGCTGGGCGCGCCGAGCTGGTTCGGCCTCTCCGACCGCGACCTCGCCTCCTGCCTCTACCGGCGCCAGTTCCTCGACGACGGCGGCCGCCCGACCGACGCGCAGGCGCAGATCGCCCGCGGCCTCGGGGTTGAGGCGCGGGTGCTGCCGATGTGCGACACGCCGGTGCGCACGCAGGTGCTCACCCCCGGCGGCCCGCGGGCGCTGCAGGAGTACCTGATCCTCGACGGCGGTCAGCCCGACGTGCTGGGCGTGCAACTGGAGGGGATCGAGGAGGCCGAGCCGACGCCTGAGGCGCTCGCCGCGATCCGCGACGCCGAGGCGATCGTGATCGGCCCCTCGAACCCGGTGATCAGCATCGGCCCGATCCTGGCCGTGCCGGGTTTGCGGGAGGCGATCGCGGCCTCCTCCGCGCCCGTCGTCGCTGTCAGCCCCTACGTCGCCGGCCAGGTCGTCAAGGGCCCGACCGATCGCTTCATGGAAGGCGTCGGCCGCCCGACCACCGCCGCCGGCGTCGCCTCGCTCTACACGGGCCTGATCGAGGCGATGGTGGTCGACGAGGGCGATCCCGACCCGCCGCCGGCCGAGCTCCCGACCCTCGCCGCCCCAACCCTGATGGAGGGCGCCGCCGGCCGCGTGCGCCTGGCGCGGATCGTGCTCGACTACGCCGCTACGCTCGACTCCGTTTGAACGCAACCGCCGTACTTCCGGTGAAGCGCTTCGACGCGGCCAAGCAGCGGCTGGCCGCGGGGATCGAGGCGGAGCGCCGCCAGGAGGTGGCGGCGGCGATGGTCGCCGACGTGCTGGAGGCGGTCGGCCGGGCGCGAGCGGTCGAGCGGCTGATCGTGGTGACCGGCGACCCGGTGGCCCAGGGGCTGGCGGCCGAGGCGGGCGCCGAGGTCGTGCCCGACCCCGAGGACGCCGGGCACGTGCAGGCGGCCCAAGCTGGGATCGCCAAGGCCGAAGTCGAGGGCGCCGAGCGGGTGGTGCTGCTCGCCGGCGACTGCCCGCTGCTCGACCCGCGCGAGCTCGACCGGCTGCTGACCGCCGTCCCCACCCCCTACGTCGGCATCGTCCCCGACCGCCACGGCACCGGCACCAACGCCCTACTGCTGAGCCCGCCCGGCGCGATCGTCCCCGCCTTCGGCGAGGGCAGCCGCGAGCGCCACGTAGAGGCGGCCCGCCAAGCGGGCATCCCCTTCGGCCTCGAGGAGCTGCCCTCGATCGAACTCGATCTCGATACCCCGGCAGACGTCATCGCCCTCACCCGCGAGCTGGCGAAGCAACGAGGGCGGGCAAAGCGGACTGCGAAGGCATTGGGGATATGAATGAGCTTCGGGTGATCCCTGTTGAGGGCATCCCCGAGGTGACGGAGGGGATGCAGGTCGGCGAGCTGATTGCCGAGCGGGCAGAGATTCAAGACGGTGACGTGGTGGTCATCTCTCAGAAGGTGGTCTCCAAGGCCGAGGGGCGAGTGCGGCGGCTGGATGAGGTCGAGCCGTCCGAGAAGGCCCTCGATCTCGCGAACAAGCTGGGTAAGGAGGCGAGGCTCGTGGAGCTGGTCCTCTCCGAGAGCCGCGAGGTGCTGAGGGCGGAGCGCGGGGTGCTGATCACGGAGACCCACCACGGCTTCGTCTGCGCCAATGCCGGGATCGACACTTCGAACCTGCCGGAGGAAGGCACGGTGTGCCTGCTCCCGGAGGACCCAGATGCCTCGGCTCGACGCATCCGCTCTGAAATAAGCGCTCATGTAGCTGTCGTCATTGCTGACAGCTTCGGGCGTGCTTGGCGACTTGGGCAAGCCGAGGTCGCGATTGGATGCGCGGGATTGGCGCCACTCGATGATTGGCGCGGACGGCGAGACGCAACCGGCCAGGGGCTAAACGCAACGGTGATCGCCATCGCTGATGAGGTCGCCGTCGCCGCCGACTTGGTGCGAGCCAAGGACGAGGGAGTCCCCGCCACTTTAGTCCGCGGCCTAGACCGCCACGTCACCCCCGACGACGGCCCCGGCGCCGCCGCCCTCCGCCGCCCTCCCTCCGAGGACCTCTTCCGCTAGCCCTGATCCGCACCGACCTCTGCCTGCCGAAGTGGAGGTCGGTGCGGATCAGGGCCGAAGTACGGCCGCCCCGCGGAACCGGCCCGCCCGCAGATCGTCCAGTGCCTGGTTCGCCTCCTCCAGCGGGTAGACCGAGGTCTCGGTCTCGACCGGGATTTGGGGGGCCAGGGCGATGAACTCCTCGCCGTCTTGGCGGGTGAGGTTGGCGACGGAGCCGAGGGTGCGCTCGCCCCAGAGATCGGCGTAGGGGAAGGAGGGGATGTCGCTCATGTGGATGCCGGCGCTGATGATGCGGGCGCCCTTGGCGCTGACCCGCAGCGCCGCCGTCATCAGCGCCCCCACCGGGGCGAAGACGATCGCGCTATCGAGCTCCTCCGGCGGCGCCTCCTCCGACGAGCCCGCCCACTCGGCGCCGAGCTCGCGGGCAAACGCCTGCGTGTCGGTGTCGCCCTCGCGGGTGAAGGCGAAGACGCACCGGCCTTGGTGCACCGCCACTTGGCAGAGGATGTGGGCGGCGGCGCCGAAGCCGTAGAACCCGATCCGCTCCGCGTCGCCGACCAGCCGCAGCGCACGGTAGCCGATCAACCCGGCGCAGAGCAGCGGCGCCGCCTGCAGGTCGGGATACCCCGCCGGGATCGGGAAGCAGAAGCGCTCATCGGCGACCGCCGCCTCGGCGTAGCCGCCGTCGAGGTCGTAGCCGGTGAACTTGGCCCGGTCGCAGAGGTTCTCGCGACCGCTGCGGCAGTAGCGGCAGTCGCCGTCGGTCCAGCCCAGCCAGGGGACGCCGACGCGGTCGCCCGGCGCGAACCGCTCGGCCCCCTCCCCGGCCGCGCGCACAACGCCGACGATCTGGTGGCCCGGCACCAGCGGCAGCTTCGGCTCGGCCAGGTCGCCGTCGACGATGTGGAGGTCGGTGCGGCAGACGCCGCAGGCGCGCACGTCGAGCAGAACCTGTCCGGGACCGGCGACCGGCTCAGGCAGCTCGGCGAGCCGGAGCGGCTGCCGCTGCCTCTCGAGGACCATCGCTCGCATAGGTCTCGATGATCTCGTACAGCGTCGTCCGCTGCGCCGGCTCGCGCCCGGCCGCCCGCGCCGCCTCGATCAGCTGCGCCGGCTCCAGCCGCACCCCGTGCTGCGACCCCGCCATCCTGGAGATGTTCTCCTCCATCAGCGTGCCGCCGAGGTCGTTGACCCCCCAGCGCAGCGCCTCGGTCGCCCCCTCCAGCCCCATCTTCACCCAGCTCGCCTGCAGGTTCGGGATCGTCCGCCCCAGCGCCAGCCGGAAGGCAGCGGTGTGCTTGAGGTTCTCCCGCATCGAGATCTCCTCGATCCCGTGGGTCCGCCCGAGCATCGTGTTGAAGGGGATGAAGCTGAGCGGGACGAACTCGGTGATGCCGCCGGTCCGCTCCTGCAGCGCCCGCACCACCTGCATGTGGCGGGCGAGCTCGCGCGGCTCCTCGATGTGGCCGAACATCACCGTCGAGGTCGAACGCAGACCGGCGCGGTGGGAGGCTTCGATGATCTCGACCCAGCGCTCGACCGGCAGCTTGTTCGGCGAGATTCGCTGCCGCACCCCGTCGTCGAGCACCTCCGCCGCGGTGCCCGGCGTCGAGCCGAGCCCGCACTCGCGCAGATACTCGAAGACCTCCAGCGGCTCCCTGCCCGAGCGCTCGCAGGCCCAGTTGATCTCCATCGGCGAGTAGGCGTGCAGATGCAGCTGCGGCGCCGCCTCCTTCGCCAGCCGCAGCCAGCGCCCGTACTCCTCGAGCGTCAGGTCGGGATGGATGCCGCCCTGCATGCAGAGCTCGGTCGCCCCGAACCCGACCGCCTCGTGGATGCGCTCCGCGAAGTCCTCCTCCGAGACTTCATAGGCGTCGGGCGACCGCCGTCCCTGCCCGAATCCGCAGAAGGCGCAGCCGACGACGCAGACGTTGGTGAAGTTGATGTTGCGGTTGACGACGAAGGTGACGGTGTCCCCCGCCAGCTCCGCGCGCAGCTCGTCGGCCGCGACCCGCATCTCCTCGATCACCTCGGGGCGGGTCTCGGCGAACAGAGCAGTGAGCTCGTCCTCGGAGAGCTCCTGTCCCTCGCGTCCCTTGGCGATGGCCCGCTCGGCAAGGTGGGAAGCGATGACCTCTTCGGAGCGACGACCTGATCCTCTCCGCGGAACGAAGCTCCAGTACTTGAGCTTGATCACGTCGAGGACCCCCTGCTCCATCCATTCCGGGTCCATGTACTGCGGATAGACGCAGAGACGCTCGGTGAGCGCGTAGCCGCGAGGGGCGAGCTCCTTCCGAACTTGGTGCGGGGACGGGAACGGCTCCTCCGGCGAGATGTGATCCCCATTGGCAGACAGGCCTCCCAGGTCGGTAGCGCCGGCCTCGACTAGCTCCGGCCAGAACTTCGACAGGTTCGGTGGCACCTGAACGCCAACATCCGGCATCAAGCGCTTGCACTCCTGAATCAGACGCTTGATCTCGTCGATCCCGACCGGATCCGCCCACTGCGGCATGAGTGGCGATCGGGGTGACCCCGGAGGAGCCTCCCCAGCTTTTGCGACGGAGGGGTCACCCCGATCGCCCCCCCACCGCTGACGCGAAGCCTCATCCGCGATCTCGGCTACCTCAGCGCCGTAGTAACGAGGATGGGGGACGAAGGTCTGGAGGATGACCTCTTGGAGGTGGCCGTGCCGCTGATGGCTAGCGGCCAGCGCTTCCAGAGATTCCACACGCTCCTGCTCGGTCTCTCCGATACCAACCAGGATTCCGCTCGTGAACGGGATTCTCAGCTCACCAGCTGCTTCAATCGTCGCCAGTCGAGCCTGTGGATGCTTAGTGGGGGAACCAGCGTGGACCGTCTCCATGAGCCGCTCGGAGATCGACTCCAACATCAGGCCCTGCGACGCGGTCACTTCCCGCAGCCGAGACAGATCCTCCCTACCCAGCACACCGATGTTCGTGTGCGGAAGCATGCCCCGCTCCAGCGCCCGTTCGCAGGCCCAGACGACGTAGCTGGTGAAGTCGTCGTGGCCCCAGGCTTTGAGGCGTTCGGCGACCACCGGGTTGACCTCGGGTCGCTCGCCGGTGAGGACCAACAGCTCCTTGGTGTTACGGCGAACCGCTTCATCGAGGACCTCTTCGACGCGCTCAGGCGCGTGGATGTGGGCCTGGTGCGTGGCGAAGGCGCAGTACTTGCAGTAGCACTGGCAAGTCCGGGAGAGGGAGAGCGTGAAGTTGCGGGAGAAGGTAACCCGGCGCACGACGTTCAAGCTACTGCAAGCGCCCGGCCGGCCACGCCGGGGCACACGGGCCGCTGACGAAAGCGCCACCCGGTTGGGTGGCGCTTTCGAAGCTGTGCCTCAGTCGGCGGGTTTGTCGCTGGTCGGGGTCGCCCGTTTCGGCACCGGCGGCCGGACGTGCTCCGGCGGTTCCGTCGGCGGCAGACCGCCCGGCTCGAGGATGAAGCGGTAGACCGCTGCGGCCAGCAGCGAGCCGACGATCGGACCGGCCAGGTAGGGCCAGACGCCGCCCCAGCTGTTGCCGACGAGCGCCGGACCGAACCAGCGGGCCGGGTTGAAGCTGCCGCCGGTCATCGGACCGCCGACCATGACGATGAAGCCCAGGGTGGTACCGATCGCCAGCGGCGCCCACTCCTTGAAGCTCTTCTCCGAGTAGACGGCGGTGAGGATGACAAGGACCAGGACGAAGGTGCCGACCCCCTCGACGACCGCGCCGGCGAAGTTGTTGGCAAGGAGCCCGCTGATTTCGGCGGCGCCGTAATGCGTTGCGCGTCCCTCGTCGAGCAGCAGGGACTTGGTCAGGAGCGCCCCCAGAACGGCCCCCGAAAGCTGGGCGAGCATGTAGATCAGCCCGTCGAGCGGCTTGATGCGGCGGATCGCCAGCGCCCCGAGCGTCACCGCCGGGTTGAAGTGCCCACCGCTGACGACGCCGAACATGACGACCAGCCCGAACAGCAGGAAGGCATGGACCAGACCGACGACGGCGAAGTCGGACCCGAAACTCGCCTGACCACCGGTCGAAACGAACAGGACGACGACACTGGTGATGAAGAAGACCAGCAGCAACGTGCCGATCAACTCAGCCAAATATGCGGCTAGACCTCTTTCCTGCACTCTTTCCTCCTCGATTCCCGTGATCAGGTAAGCGGCGGCAGTCTCTCATATTTGTCCAAATGGAATAGGTTTCCCCGCCACATGAGACGGGTTGTCGCGCTGCTGGCGACCGTCCTCGCCCTCGCCGGAGTGGTCGGCTGCGGCGGAGGCGGTGCTGAACCGGGCGCGCCGCAAGGCGCGACGCTCGTGCTCGATTTCACCCCTAACGCGGTCCACACCGGCATCTACGCCGCACAGGCCGAAGGCTTCTACCACGACCGCGGCGTCAACCTCAAGGTGCAGCAGCCCGGCGAATCGACCGACGCGCCGAAGCTGCTCGCCGCCGGCCGCGCCGAGTTCGCGATCCTCGACATCCACGACCTCGGGATCGCCCGCGAGCGCGGCATCGACCTGGTCGGCCTGATGCCGATCGTGCAGGCGCCGCTGGCCTCGGTGATCGCCCGCGCCGACGGTCCCGTCCAGCGTCCGCGAGAGATGGAAGGTCACCGGGTCGGCGTCACCGGCCTGCCCTCCGACGAAGCGGTGGTCGACTCCGAGGTCGAAGCCGACGGTGGCGACCCGACCAAGGTCGACGAGGTGACGATCGGCTTCAACGCGATCGCCTCCCTGGCCGCCGGCAAGGTCGACGCGGCGACCGGCTTCTGGAACGCCGAGGCGGTGGCGCTGGGCCAGAAAGGCGTGCCGATCCGCGTCTTCAAAGTGAACGAATTCGGCGCGCCGCCCTACCCCGAGCTGGTGCTGACGACCTCGCGCAAGCTGCTGGAAAGTGACCCGAACCTGATCGACAACGTCGTCGCCGCCACGCGTCGCGGCTATAAGTTCACGGAGACGCATCCCGCGCAAGCGCTGAACGACCTGCTCAGCTCGGACAAGAGCCTGGAACGAGCTGACCAGGAAGCGCAACTGAAAGTCCTGCTGCCGGATCTGGACCCGAAGCCGTTCGACCAGCAGGTCCTCAAGGAATGGGCGGCCTGGGACTACAAGCACGGCCTGCTGGAAAAACCGCTAGACGTGCAGCAGGCCTTCAGCCAGAACCGGTAGTTCGCGCGCCATCCGGGAGCGCGGGACCACCAGGTCCACTCCGGCCGCCCGCGCCGCCTCCCTGGTGTCGACGTCGACGTGGGAGTAGTAGCCGAGCACGGGCATGCCGAGGCCGACGAGGGCCTCCGGGTTCTCGACGTCGAGGTCGGCGACGATCAGGTCGATGCCTTCCCAGGAGGTCTCCTCGATCGAGGGGGAAGTGGTGACCTCGTGGCCGGCGGCCGTCAGCTGCGCCTCGACCTTGGAGCCGAGCATCAGGTCGGTCGAGATGCTGAGGACGCGGGCCACTAGCGATCTAAAGCGAGCGGCGCTGGCGGAACTCTTCGCGGACGCTCTCGGGGCGGCCCCACATCTGCACCACCTCGGAGCGGCCCTCTCGCACCTCGGCGACCTTCAGCTCACCGGCGACGCCTTCGGCATCGAGCTTCTCGAGGCTGCCCCTGACCGTCTCGGGGGCCGCAGCGTGCCCAAAGCCGTGGGCGACCAGCAGCCGCCAGTGCCATTCCTGGTCCAGCGGATGCTGGTAGACCTGCGCGTTGACCTGACTGAGGACGACGGCGGTGTCCACATACTGCGACCCGTCCTCAATCCGCATGTCGATCTCGAGGTCGGTCCAGTCGGACGGCAGGGCGTCGAGTATCTGACTGAAGTCGCTGGCCAAGCTCATTGACCGAAGCGTATCTACCCGAAGAAGACCTGGATCAGCAGGAACACGTTCAGGGCGATGATCAGTGAGGCCAGTACCCCGGCCAGGGCACTGAGCCAGCGCGGGTTGGCCAGCTCCCCCATCACCTCTTTGTTCGCCGCGATCATCAGCAGCGGCACCAGCGCGAAGGGGATGCCGAACGAGAGCACGACCTGGCTGCCGACGAGAGCGTCGGTCGGGTCGAGGCCGACCGCCAGGACCAGCAGGGCCGGGGCAAGGGTGATCGCGCGGCGGACGAACAAAGGGATGCGGCGGCGGACGAACCCCTCCATCACCACCTGGCCCGCCATCGTCCCGACCGAGGAGGAGGCGAAGCCCGAAGCCAGCAGGGCGATGCCGAAGACCGTCGCGGCCCGGTCGGAGACCAGCTTCTGCAGCCCTTCGTAAGCGCCATCGATCGTCTCGACGCCGGTCAGGCCGCCGCCGTGGAAGAGGGCGGCGGCGACGATCATCATCGCCAGGTTCACCAGCCCCGCCAGCGAGAGCGCGATCACCACGTCGACCCGCTCGAAGCCGAGGATGCGCTTGCGCTCCTCCACGTTGCGGCCGGGGACGCGCCGCTGGGTCAACGCCGAGTGCAGGTAGATGACGTGCGGCATCACCGTGGCGCCGATGATCCCCGTTGCCAGCAGGAGGCTCTCGCTGCCGGCGAAGCCCGGCAGCACGAGGTGCTTGGCGATTTCACCGCCGCTCGGCCCGGCGTCGAAGAGCTCGTAGACGAAGGAGCCGACGACGACGCCGACCAGGACCGTGATCCCCGCCTCCAGCCGACGAAACCCCGCCTGCTGCAAGCCGAGGATCGTGAAGGCGCCGATCCCGGCGAGGACCCCGGCCGGGAAGAGCGGAATCCCGAAGAGGAGATTGAGGCCGAGCGCGGCGCCGACGATCTCGGCGACATCGCAGGCCATCGCCACCAGCTCGGCCTGCAGCCAGAGGCCGATCGAGGTGCGGCGGGAGAAGCGCTCGCGGCAGAGCTCGGCCAGGTTCCTGCCGGTGGCGATCCCCAGCTTCGCCGACTGGGTCTGGACCAGCATCGCGATCAGGTTGGCCGTGAGCACGACCCAGAGCAGCAGATAGCCGAACTTGGCACCGCCGGCGATGTTCGTCGCGAAGTTGCCGGGGTCGACGTAGGCGACGGCGGCGACGAAGGCGGGTCCGAGGAAGGGCCAGACGCGGCGCAGCCCGCGCCCCCGGTGGCCTTCGAGCGAGCGGTAGGCGGCTTCGGCGACCGCGGCCTCGCCCGGGAGGACGGCCTCAGGGCCGGGCTGATGGCGGCCGCGCAGTTCCTCGACGACCGCTTCGCCCGGCGGCGGCGCCGGCTTCACTGCGCGCTCCCCCACGTCGGCGGCGCCAGGTCGGGGCCGGGGATCGGCGTCCCATGCGGGTCGTGGCGCGGTTCGCCGAGCTTGGCGGCGATCAGCGCCTCCAGCTCCTCGGAGATGTAGTGCTCGAGCACCTCCGCCTCCTCGTGCACCCGGTCCTCCGGCATCCCCAGCGCCTCCGCCAGGTAGGCCTCGATCAGCCGGTGGTGGCGGATCACCTCCAAGGCCAGCTTCTCCCCCGCCGGGGTCAGACTCACACCCTTGTAGGGGACGTACTCGACGAGGCCAAGCTCGGCGAGCTTTTTCAACATTGAGGTCGCAGTCGCCGGGGTGACGCCGAGCCGCTGCGCAACCTCGCCGTTCAGGACCGGTCCCTCCCGCTCCTGCGAGATCGCGTAGATCGTCTTCGCGTAGTCCTCTATCGCCTGCGAGTTAGACACGTCTAAATCATTTTGACATATCTAAAACTCGGATTCCTAGAATCGACTCATGACCGACGCCTTGATCGAGCTCGACGCGCAGTACCGCCAGCTGCGCGAGGAATGCGGGCTGGCCGATCGCTCCGAGCGGGGAAAGCTGCTGGTTGCGGGGCCGGAGGCGGCGGAGTACCTGCAGGGGCAACTGACCAACGACACGGAGGCGATCGAGCCGGGCGAAGGGGTCTACGCAGCGCTGCTCGACCGCAAGGGGCACATGCAGGCGGACATGCGGGTGCTGCGGCCGGGCGAGGGGCCCGACCTCTGGCTCGATCTCGAGCCGGAGGGGCTGGAGGCAGCGCGGCGGCACCTGGGGATGTACAAGATCGGCCGCGACGTGGACGTGGTCGACGCGACCGCCGAGCGGGCGATCCTCTCGCTGATCGGGCCGCGGGCGGTGGAGATCGCCGGCTCGGCGCCGCTGCCGGAGAACAGCTGCGAAGCGGTGACCATCGGCGGCGCCGAGTGCCTCGCGGTCGGCACCGCCGCCGGCATCGACGTCTTCACCCCCGTCGCCGAGCGGGACCGCGTCCACGCGGCGCTGCTCGCCGCCGGCGCGGTCGAGGTCTCCCCCGCGGCGGCCGAGATCCTCCGCATCGAGGCCGGCCGCCCCCGCTTCGGGGCCGAGATGGGAACCGAGACGATGCCCGCCGAGGCCGGGATCGTCGAGCAGGCGGTCAGCTTCACCAAGGGCTGCTACATCGGCCAGGAGACGGTCGCCCGCCTCCACTACAAGGGCAAGCCGAACCGCCACCTGCGCGGGCTGAAGCTGAGCGCGCCGGCCCAGCCCGGTGCGGCCCTGCTGTTCGGTGAGAAAGAGATCGGGACGCTCGGCAGCGCCGCCGTCTCCCCCGCCTTCGGCCCGATCGGGCTGGCGATCCTACGCCGCGAGGCCGAGCCCGGCGCCACGTTGGCCGTAGGTGAAGATGGGGTTACGGCCGAAGTAGTCGCCCTCCCCTTCGGTTAGATTCAGCCCCGATGGGCTTTCGGAGGGCTCCTGGGAGGGCGAGAGCGGCGGTGGTTGCCGGACTGGTCGGGGCGGCGTTGCTGGTCGCCGGCTGCGGCGAATCGCGCCACGCCAACGAACAGCGTCCCTCGCCCTCTACGCGGATCAGCGTCACCGTCCACCCGAAGGAAGTGATCGTGCAGCCGCCGGCGGTGGCCCAGGGCCCGGAACGCAACAAGCAGATCCCGCAGAACCAGAACCACCCGCAGCCGCCGATCCGCAACAGCAAGGTCCCCCTCAACGTCGTCTTCGTCACCGCCAACCAGACCGAAAAGGACTTCCACCTGCGGGTCCGCGGCGCCAGGAACACCGAATCGGGCGTCATCTACGCCCACAGTCCCGGCAGCTTCTCGGCCAGCCTCCCCACCGGCTCCTACACGATCTCCGTCGTCGGCCTGCCGGGGGCGCGGCCCGCCCACCTGACCGTGGGCAGCTTCCGCGCCTCCTCGCAAAACGAAGTCCTCCTGCCGTAATCCGCTGCAAGCGACGTTTCACGTGCGCGTTTCCGTCTGAGCGCTTCGTCAGCCTGGCTGCGATGACTGTCGCACTCGCAATCGCCGTCCTCGTCCTCGCCATCGGGCTGACCTACCTGCTGCTCTCGCGCCAGGAGCAGCCGGCCGCGCAGCCGGACCTCACCCCCGCGATCCAGGAAGCCGCGCAGGAAGCGACTTCCCAGGCGATGGACGGGCTGCTGAAGATGAACGAGCAGTTGCGAAAGCGGGAGAACGAGGTAGCGACCGAAACGCTCGACAAACGACAAGCGGAGATCAAGAGCCTCGCTGACCGCATCGCAGAAGGGCAGAAGCGGATCGAAGAGCAGGTTCGCAGCCGCGGTGAAGCCGACCTGCAGACCAAAACCCTGCTCGAACAGATGGGCCAGACGATCGGCAACCTCAACCACGAGACCGCCGGGCTGAAGAAGGCGCTGCGCCAGCCGCAGACGCGCGGCCAGTGGGGCGAGCTGCAGCTGCGGCGCTGCGTCGAGATCGCCGGCATGACCGAGCACGTCGACTTCGAGATGCAGGAGACGCTGCGGACCGAAGAGGGGCGGCTGCGGCCCGACGCCCGCTTCCTGCTGCCGGAAGGGCGCAGCTTCGTCGCCGACTCGAAGGTGCCGCTCGACGCCTTCCTCGACGCCCAGGAGTGCGAGGTCGAATCGGAACGGCGGCTGCACCTGGAGCGCCACGCACGGCAAGCGCGCGAGCACGTGCGCAGCCTCAGCTCCAAGGACTACCAGGGTCAGTTCGCCACCGGCTCGATGCCGGACCTGGTGATCTGCTTCATCCCCAACGAGCCGGCCCTGCACGCCGCCTTCGCCGCCGACCCTGAACTCTTTGACTACGCGCTCGAACGCAACGTCTTGCTCGTCAGCCCAACCTCGCTGATCGGGCTGCTGCGGACGATGGAGCTGGGCTGGCGGCAGGAGCGGATGGTCGAGCAGGCGGCCGAGATCGCCGAGGCGGCCGGGACGCTGCACTCGCGCTTCTCCAAGTTCCTCGGCGATTTCGACAAGGTCGGCCGCGGTTTGAAGACGGCGGCCGGTGCCTACGACGCCGCCGTCGGCTCGATGGAGCGACGGCTGCTGCCGCAGCTGCGCAAGGTCGAGGGGCTGGGGATCGCCCCCGGCAAGGAGATCGAGCCGCCGGAGCCGGTCGAGTTGACCGTGCGCGAGATCTCGGCGCCGGAGCTCAGCGAAGCCGTGGAAGACTCCAAGGCCGCCTGACAACCGCTTCCGGCTCTGAACTAGGATTCGCGGCCCGTACCTGCGACCCGCGGAGGAGCCCGGTTTTGGCCGTTGACACCAGTGAAGTCTCGAAGTTGGACGTAGAGCCCGGCACGCTGCCGGAGACGATGGCGGCGTGGGTGATCCGCCAAGAGCGCGAGGGCGAACCGAAAGACGCCTTCCAGCTCGAGCAGATCGAGGTCCCCGAGCCCGGCGCCTTCGAGGTGATCGTGCGAGTGATGGCCGCCGGCGTCAACTTCAACAACGTCTGGGCCTCGCTGGGCGAGCCGGTCTCGGTCTTCGGCTACGGCGACCATCCCGAGTACGGTCACCACATCGGCGGCTCCGATGCCTCCGGCGTCGTCTGGAAAGTCGGCGAGGGCGTGACCCGCTGGAAGCCCGGCGACGAGGTCGTGATCCACTGCAACCAGGCCTCCTACGAGGACGTCGAGGTGCACGGGCTCGATCCGATGGCGGCGCCGAGCCAGCGAATCTGGGGCTACGAGACCACCTGGGGCTCCTTCGCCCAGTTCACCAAGGTGCAGGCGCAGCAGCTGCTGCCGAAGCCGCGCAACCTCTCCTGGGTCGACTCCTCCGCCTACGGGCTCACCTACTTCACCGCCTACCGGATGCTGATGGACCAGTGCAAGCTGCAGGCCGGCCACAACGCCCTCATCTGGGGCGCGGCCGGCGGCCTCGGCGTCTTCGCCGTTCAGCTCTGCAAGGCGGCCGGGGCGAACGCGGTCGGCGTCGTCTCCTCCGACGAGAAGGGCGAGCTGGTTAAGCAGCTCGGCGCCGTCGGCTACATCAACCGCAACGAGTTCCGCGAGATGATGCGCAGCGACGCGAACCTCACCGACCCTGCTGCCGACAAGGAGCGCTTCAAGGCCTCGCGCGCCTTCGCCAAGCGGGTCAAAGAGATTCTCGGCGACGCCCCCGACATCGTCTTCGAGCACGTCGGCCGGGCGACCTTCCCGACTTCGGTCTTCACCGTCAAGCCGTTCGGCAAGGTCGTGATCTGCGGCGCCACCTCGGGCTACCAGCTCGACTTCGACGTCCGCTACCTGTGGATGAAGCAGAAGCAGATCATCGGCTCCCACTTCGCCAACGCGTATGAGTGCATGCGGGCGAACCAGCTGATGGCCGAGGGCAAGGTGCGACCGGTCCTCTCGGAAACGATGGGCTTCGACGGCGTCCCCACCGCGCACCAGCTGATGCATGAAAACAAACACCTAGGCAAGATCTCGATCCTCGTCGGCGCCGAGTCCGAGGAGGAAGGCAGGCACGAGGACGGCCCCGGCGCGATCCGCGCGGAGGTCGGCGCGTGAGCCGCGGCAAGCGACTGGAGGGAGAAATCTGATGGAGGTCTGCACGCTTGACTGGCACGTGACTCCGATGCGGGCCGACCGCTTCCTCGACCTCTGGGAACCGGCGGCGGCGAAGATGCCCGCCTACGGCGCCAAGAGCTGGTCGCTGATCCGCTCTACCGACGACCCCCTCCACATCCGCCAGACCTCGACCTGGGAGAGCCGCGCCGACTTCGAACGCTACTGGTTCTCGGAGGAGATCGAGCACGCCCGGGCGGCGATCATCGATCTCTACGCCATCCCGATCCTGCCCGCCTGGCACACCCTCGTCGCTGCGGAATAGCGCCGATCAGCGCAAGACCTTCCAGGAGAACTTGGCCGGCGTCGGGTCGGTGAGCAGGCCGGTGCTCGCCCAGACCTTGAAGGTGTGTTTGCCGGGCTTGAGGCCTTTGTAGGTCTTCGGCGAGCGGCACGCCGTTTTCGGCTTGCCGTCGAGCTTGCAGCGGAAGCTCGCGCCGGCGAGATTGGCCGAGAAGGTGAAGGTCGCCTTCGTCTTCGCGGTGCGAGCGGCCGGATGGCGCCCGAGCTTGGTCTGCAGCACGGGCTTTTCTTCTTTGCCTGGTGGAGGCGGAGGCGGTGGCCCCGGCGGCCCCGCGTAGATCGCACGGTATTCGCCGGAGGAGATGGCGAGAATCGTGTGGATGCGGGCGCCCCCGTCCGACCATTCCTTGAAGGTGTAGGTCTGGCCCGCGAGCATTGCCGTTTCGGGCGCACTGAGAAGAACGTGCGCCTTTTCGATCGCGGTCAGCGAAAGTGGCGAGAGCCCTTGGAGCAGGCCAGCGGTGAGTTCGATCCCTGACGGCGCAGAGGTGATGGAGAGATTGACGGTGCGCGGATAGATGCTCACCGTTTTCGTCGCCGTCAACCCCCGTTCGTCGGCATAGGTGACGGTGACGTCGATGTGCGAGGGGTAGTCGTGTTCGGGCGCGATGAACGATTCGTGCCGCACGCCGTTGAACGTTCCCAGCGGATGCGTGTGGCATTTGGTTGGTTCGGCCGGGTTCGGACAGTGGAAGAGCCGGGTCGACCAATTGTAACGGAGGGGGGCGAAATCTTTTTCCCCTTTCCAGTTCCTGCCCAAGGCTTCCATCTCGATGACGTCCCCCACCGCCCATTGGGTGGCCGGGGCCGGTTTCTGGACTTCGACGGTGGGCGGCGCGTCTCCGGGATAGACGGTAACCCGCGCGACGCTGGTCAACCCTTCCGGATCCTTGACGCGAACGGCGACCAGGCGGTTGAGGGGTTCGCCGTGTTTTTCGCGTTCTTCTAGTTCGGCTTTCGTGTATTCGACGGTCTCGGTGCTTCCCGCTTTCGTCTCGAAGACGCCGTCGCCGTTGAGGTCCCATTCGTATTCGAGTTCTTCGCCCTGCGGATCGCTCGATTCGGTCGCATCGAAGCTGACTTTGAGCGGAAACGTGGTGCCGTAGGGCGGGTTGGCGGTGAGCCTCGCCGTCGGCGCCCCCGGCGCGTAGGCGACTTTGTGGATCGAGCCGTTGGCGCCTTCTTCATTTCCGAAGAGATCGGCGTAGTAGAGATAGCCGCCGGGGCCTTCCTCGATATCGACGGCGGGATAGATCTGGTTCTCCCGCATGAACCTGATCGTGGTTTCGGGGTCGGGACGACCGTCTTCGCCGGGGAACATGACGTAGACGCAGCCGCGTACCGCGTCGGTGAAGAAGAGGGCGCCTTTGTAGGCGGCGGGGAACTGGCCACCCTCGTAGAAGGAGATGCCGCCGAGAGCGGATCCGTTTTCCCGTGGGCATTCGTCGCCTTCCACCACCGAAGACCCGTGGCTGTAGTAGAAGAACGGTTCTGCGGTTTTCGGTTCCCCCGCCACTTCCGCTTGGTAGAGGTTTTCGCAGACGGTGAGGCCGAGGACCTTGAACTGAAACTGGTGCTCAGGCCCCTCATAGCAAGGCCAGCCCGAGTTGAAAACCGTCAGCGGCGGGGCCTGGAAACGGTCGATCTCCTCGATCTCCGACGAGCCGACGTTGTCCGCAAAAAGTTCCCCCGTAGTCGGGTCGAGGGTGAAGCGGAAGGGGTTGCGGAAGCCCTCGGCGACGATCCGGCGCGTGTCTTCGTCGGCGCTGCCGCCCAGCGGGTTACCCGGCAGGCCTGCGCCGGTGTCGGGGTCGACGCGGAGGATCTTGCCGCTCAGGTTGCTCAGATTCTGCGCCCGCAGCGAACCGCCTTCGGCGTTGGGCGGTTCGTCGGCGGTGCCGGCCGGGGACGGCGGATCGCCACAGGGGTTCGGTTCCGTACCGAGCTGCCCGTAATCGGCGGAGGTGAAGCTGGCGCCGTCACCGCCGCTGACGTACAGGTCGCCTTCCGGACCGAACGCAAGGTCCCCGATCGAGTGCGACGAGAACTGCTGGCACCACCCTTCCACCAGCTGTTTCTGCGCTGGTTCTTTTGCCGAAGGCGCAGCGTGGTTGCCTTCGGCGGTAAGCCTGACGAGGCGGCCGCTGACCAGGCAGGCATCGCCGCCGTTCAGGTCTGGGCAGGGATCCCCGGTCTTTTCGGGAGAGCCCCACTTCGGCGGCGGTTCCGGATCACCGAGGATGTGGTCGTAGGTGTAGAGCGCGTAGACGTAGGGCCGGCCTTCGTCGAATTTCGGGTCGAGGGCCAGCCCGAGCAGGCCGCGGTCTCCAGTGTCGTAGACGTCGGTGCGCAGGTCTGCGAACAGTTCCGGCGTCGTGTCTTCGATGTTTTCGTAGACGTAGATCTGCCCCGGCTTGGTGGCGACGTACACCCGGCCGTCGGGGGCGAAGCGAAAGGCGGTCGGCTGCTGAATGTTCGGAATCGCCACTTCGTCCTGGAAGCCCGGCGGCAGCGCCGGGTCGGCGGCTGCGAACGCCGGCAGCGCGAACACTCCCAGGAGAACCGCGAAGACGGTCAGCAGACGGCGAGGCGTGGACCTCACGCGCGCTCCAGCGGCGCCATCGTCAGCCCTGCGGCATCGAGCTGCTCCCAGTAATGCTCGGCCGGCTCGCGGGGTCCAGTCCAGACAATCGCCTGGCCGCCGTTGTGGATCTGGTCGGCGATCTGGTGCCCCTGCTCGAGAGTCACCCCCGGAATCACCCGTGCCAGCGTCTGGGCGACGTGGTCGAAGGTGTTGTGGTTGTCGTTGCAGACGATCACCCGCCAATTGCCGCCGAAATCGGACCCGGGACCGGCGACGCGCGGACGCTCAACCGTGCTCGTCGACATGGGATCAGTATGGCTAGAAAGGACTGGGAACGCGAACGACCACGTCGTCGACGCTGGCGACGATGCCTTTGCCGTTGCCGACCGTGCCGACGATGACCGCCGAGTCGCGGCCGGTGAGTTCGCCGGCCCCTTCGTCGGTCGCTTCGCCGACGAGGGCGCCGTCGATGTAGGCGAAGAGCTGGGCCTTGCCCTTTTCGGGGCCGCTGGTGACGTTGACAGCCCGCAGTCGCAGCTTGTTCGCTTCGTTCACCCCCAGCACCGCTTTCTGATTCTTGGCGACCGTCAGATACTTGGTTCCTTCCTTGGTCACCTTGATCAGCTGCGCCTTGCGCTGGCCGGGGAAGGCGAGCAGCTGGTACTTGGCGCCGGCGCCCGCCCGCAGCTCCAGACCCAGGTAGGCCTTCTTCTGCAGCGCCGGCGAGGTGCCGCTGAGGAGGCGCTCGGTGGCGGCGATCTCGAGGTCGCGGCCCAGCACCGGCGTGCGGTAGGAGCAGGAGCTGGTCGCCTTGCCGATCGTGATCCGCATCGCCCCGGCGACGCCGGCGCGGTCGCAGCTGTGCCCGGAGAGCTTGACCATCTGCTTGCGCTGGGCGAGCGAGGCCATGCTGTTGCGGTAGATGCCGATCATCGCCGCCCCGGCGACGGCGCAGCTGAGCAGACCGACGGCGAGCGCGGCGAGCAGGGTGGCGGGGAAGCGAAGCTTCATCGAATCGCCAGCCTAAACACAGGCGGGGCCGGAAGATGCGGTCCAGAGCGGCTTGAACGGCGGATTTCGGCCACGGCCCACCCGGCGTTCGTCCTTTGTTCCGGACACGGGTCACAAAAGACGAACGCCGATCCCAAATATCATTCAGCTCATGAGCGACCACCGACTTCCCCAGCCCGACCGGCCGTGGGTGATGCGCACCTACGCCGGCCATTCCGACGCCCGCCGCTCCAACGAGCTCTACCGCCGTAACCTGGCCAAGGGCCAGACGGGCCTCTCGGTGGCCTTCGACCTGCCGACCCAGACCGGCTACGACCCCGACCACGTGCTGGCGCGCGGCGAGGTCGGCAAGGTCGGCGTCTCGATCGCCCACAAGGGCGACATGCACCAGCTGCTCGACGGCATTCCGCTCGACGAGATGAACACCTCGATGACGATCAACGCGACCGCGGCCTGGCTGCTCGGCCTCTACGTCACGGTCGCCGAGGAGAACGGGGTTGACCGCTCGCAGCTGAAGGGGACGACGCAGAACGACATCATCAAGGAGTACCTCTCGCGCGGGACCTACGCCTTCCCGCCGGAGCCCTCGATGCGGCTGATCGCCGACATGGTCGCCTTCACCGTCAACGAGGTGCCGAGCTGGAACCCGACCAACATCTGCAGCTACCACCTGCAGGAGGCCGGGGCGACGCCGGTGCAGGAGATCGCCTACGCGCTCTCGACCGGGATCGCAGTGCTGGACGAGGTGAAAGCGCGCGGCCAGGTCGCCGACGAGGACTTCCCCAAGGTCTTCGGCCGCATCTCCTTCTTCGTCAACGCCGGGATCCGGCTGATCGAGGAGATCGCGAAGCTGCGGGCGATGAGTGCGCTGTGGCAGGAGATCGGGCGCGAGCGCTACGGAGTGACCGACGAGAAGATGCTGCGCTTCCGCTACGGCGTCCAGGTCAACTCGCTGGGGCTGACCGAGGCGCAGCCGGAGAACAACATCCAGCGGATCGTGCTGGAGGCGCTGGCGGTGACGCTCAGCCGCGACGCCCGCGCGCGGGCGATCCAGCTGCCGGCCTGGAACGAGGCGATGGGCCTGCCGCGGCCGTGGGACCAGCAGTGGAGCCTGCGGATCCAGCAGGTGCTGGCTAACGAGACCGACCTGCTCGAGTACCCCGACATCTTCGCCGGCTCGCACGTCATGGACGGTCTGGTCGCGGAGCTGACCGAGGGGGCGCGGGCGGAGATGGCCGTGGTCGAGGAGCACGGCGGCGCCGTAAACGCGGTCCCCTACATGAAGGCGCGCCTGGTCGAGTCGCACCGGGAGCGGGTGGCACGGATCGAGGCCGGCGAGCAGAAGGTGATCGGCCAGAACAGCTTCACCGAGACCGAGGACTCGCCGCTGACGGCGGGCGCCGACGGCGGCATCCTCACCCCGGACCCCGAGGTCGAGCGCGAGCGGATCGAGGCGCTGGCCGAGTGGAAGGACGAGCGTGACGAGGACGCGGTGCGCGCGGCGCTGGATGATCTGGCCAACGCCGCGGGGGACGACGGCGTCAACATCATGCCGGCGACGATCGCCGCCGCCAAGGCAGGGGCGACGACGGGTGAGTGGGCGCAGGTGATGCGCGAGGTCTTCGGCGCCTACCGGGCGCCGACCGGCGTCGACGGCGCCTCCCCCGCCCCCGATCGCGACCAGCTGGAGGAGATCCGCCGCCGGGTCGACACGACCTCGGAGCAGATCGGCCACCGGATCAAGATCCTGGTCGGCAAGCCCGGCCTCGACGGCCACTCCAACGGCGCCGAGCAGGTGGCGCTGCGGGCCCGCGACGTCGGCATGGAGGTGATCTACCAGGGGATCAGGCTGACCCCGGGGGAGATCGCCGAGTCGGCGCTGCAGGAGGACGTCGACGTGGTCGGCCTCTCGATCCTCTCCGGCTCGCACCTGGAGCTGATCCCCGAGGTGGTGCGGCTGCTGCGGGACGAGGGCGTCGACGTGCCGGTCGTCGTCGGCGGCATCATCCCCGTCGCCGACGCCGAGCGCCTGCGCGAGGCCGGCGTCGCCGGCGTCTACACGCCGAAGGACTTCGACGTCAACCGGATCATGGGCGAAATCGTCGAGCTGGTCGGCCAGCGCGCCGGGGCTGGCGCTGCGGCTGCCTGACAAACTCCTTACGCGCGCTTTTTCCGGTCCCAAACCGCCTTACGCGCGGTTATTCTGGCTTTGACCGAGCATGGAATCCTCTAAGCGCACTTTTTCCCTAGATGACCTTCCAGAGGTCTTTCCGACCTCAACCGCAATTTCTGAATCTCTCCAGCGGGCTGTCAGGGCGGGCAGAGCACGAAAACTTGCTGGTCGTCTCTACACCACCAATCTCGACGAGCCCCTAGAGCAAATCGCGCGCAGGAACTGGCAATCGATCGCCGCCCATTACTACCCAGGCGCGGTGGTGGTCGACCGCAGCGCATTTGAAGCCAAACCCTCTGTCGATAGCTCCCTCTTCCTGGATGCTGGACCAACCTATGCACGGAGGAATCCAGTACGTCTCCCCGGATTGCAACTGCGCCCGCGCAAAGGGCCAGGCCCCCTTCGAGGCGACATGCCCTACATGGGCATCCATATCTCGAGTCGAGCACGAGCGATGTTGGACAACCTGCGGCCTTCGCGATCCAGCGGGATCTCCCGGACGCTCACCCGCGGAGAACTCGAGGGTGAGCTCAGTCGCCTGGTCGAATTGCGTGGCGAGGACGCACTCAACGAACTGCGCGACGAGGCGCGTGGTCTCGCCCCTGAACTGGGGGCCACGCGGGAGATGGAGACCCTCGATGACCTGATCGGGGCTGTTTTGGGGACCCGCGAAGGCGGGTTGGAGACTACGGCCGCTCGTGCCCATCGAGCCGGAGTCGGCTTCGACCGTCACCGCATCGATCTGTTCGCGGCGCTTCAAGCCGAGCTGCTGAGAGAACCGCTTGCCACTCGCCCCGCTCATCCGCGGTCCTTCCCGACCCTTTCGTTTTTTGAGGCTTACTTCTCCAACTGGATCGAGGGCACCGAGTTTGAGGTGGAGGAAGCAGAGGCAATCGTGTTTGAGCGGAAAATTCCCCGCCTCCGCAGCGAAGATGCCCATGATGTCCTCGGCACGTTCGAAGTCGTCAACAGTCGAAGGAAACGGGCTGAAAGAGCCAGGAGCGCTGAGGAGTTTCTCAATCTTCTTCGCACCCGCCACGCCGAAATGCTCGGCCGCAGGCCCGCCGCCGACCCCGGATCCTTCAAGCAACGAGCCAATCGAGCCGGGGGAACCAGCTTCGTGGCTCCCGACTTGGTGCTGGGCACCCTTCTCCAAGGCTATCGCTATCTAGAGCCACTTCCCGAGGGCCTACCGAGAGCAATTTTCGTCATGTTCTTGATCTCTGAGGTTCATCCCTTCACCGATGGAAATGGGCGCGTCGGCAGGGTCTTCATGAATTCCGAGCTTTCGGCGGTCGACCTACAACGAATCGTCATTCCCCTTTCCTATCGCGACGACTACTTAGGCGGACTTAGGGCCCTTTCAAGGGGCGGCGATTCACGGCCGCTGATCAAAGTCCTTGACTTCGCACAGAACTACGCGGCGGCGATCGACTGGAGCGACCGACAGGTTGCACAGAGGACGCTGGCGAAAACCAATGCATTCGTCCACCCCGACGAGGCGGAGGACGCCGGCATCCGGCTAAGGCTCCCCCGCACCTGATCTTTGACCAGGCTGCGCCCAGCCCCCTCGCTCGCAACAATGGAGCGATGAGCGAGCTGAATGGTGACCGGACGGCGTGGCTGCGGTGCTACCGCTGCTGGTCCCAGAACCTCGAGATCCAGATCCACTACGACGCGATCCGGCGGGTCGACCCGGAGTCGGGGACACTGGCCGACGGGATCGACGAGGTGCAGGAATCGGTCGTCCAGTGCCTCGACTGCATGCATGACCAGCCCCATCTCAGTTTCGAAGGAGACCACGTTGTGCCGATCGAGGACCGCTGGGAACGGATGGTCGCGGGGACGCCCTGGGTCGCCTCCTGCACCGTCACCGTCGACCAGGACCGGGTCGAGAGCTGCTCCGGTCCGGAGGCGATCGAGTTCCTCACCTACGGTGCCTTCGGCGACCCCGGCGTACGCGAGTTCTTCACCCACGTCCGCTTCCACAAGCACGACGACGAGCAGATCGTCATCCACCTCCTGGTCGAGCTCTACGCCCGCTCCGCCCAAGAGGCGACCGAGGTCCTGGAAGACGCCGCCCAAGGCCAGCTGGAGATCACCTCCCTGGCCGAGGAGTCACGGCCTCCCGCTCATGCGAGCGGAGAGGCACATTAGGCGCTACTCGACGTTGTCGGCGGCGGGTTCTGGCGAGGAGCCCGGGTTCTTCTTGGGGACAAGCACCAGGCGCTTGAACTCGGCGACGAGGACGCCGTCCTGGTTGAGGACGCGGGTGTGGACCTTGACGATGCCGCGGTCGGGCTTCGATTTCGACGGCTTCACGTCGAGGACCTCGGTCTCGCAGAAGAGGGTATCGCCGTGGAAGACCGGGTTCGGGTGGCTCAGTTCTTCGGTCGCCAGGTTGGCGATCGCCTTGCCCGAGACGTCGGAGACCGACATCCCCAGCGCCAGCGAGTAGACCAGCGGCCCGACGACGACGTTGCGGCCCTGCTGGGAGCCGCTGGCGTAGACGTCGTTGATGTGCAGCGGGTGGTGGTTCATCGTGATCAGGCAGAAGAGGTGGTCGTCCGCCTCGGTCACGGTCTTCGCCGGCCAGTGCTTGTAGACGGCGCCGACCTCGAACTCCTCGAGGTAGCGGCCGTAGCTGTGCGCACCGGTCGCCTCGCGCTCGGCCTGGTCGGTGGTCAGCTCGTACTTCTGATCAGTCATCGGTGGGTCTCGTCTCCTTGGAAGTTTGGCGGCGCGGGATGCTATCTGCCACCCCAGGGCGGTGCCGTCTCAGATCGTGAAACGTCGCTTGGCCGGAGTGGGATCGGCGCCGGCGGCGTTCAGCGCCCGCACCTGCAGGGTGTAGCGACCGGGCGCCAAGTGCTTGAAGACCGTCTTCTTCGCGCAGGCGACGAACCTTGGCTTCGCCCGGTGACCCTTGACCGCCGGCCGGATCAGCTTGCACTGGAAGGAGCGGGCTTCGGCCGTGCCTTCGAAGCGGAACGTCGCCTTGCCCTTGCCCTTGTCGATCTTCGCCGCGAGGATGCGAGTGTCCGGCAACTGCCGCTGCGCCGGGGGCGGCGCCGAATTGGAAGCCGGGGTTTCCGGTCCGGGCGTGGGTGGGCGTACGAACGAGGCGGTGACGGTTCGATCTATGTACATGTTCAGCTGGCAGGGACCGGTCCCCGAGCATCCCCCGCCCGACCAGCCGGCGAATTCGAAGCCTTCGGCGGCGGTCGCGGTCAGGGTCACGGGCGCTCCGTTTGCGTAGAGGTGCGAGCAGGTGGCGCCGCAATCGATCGTTTCGTCCGTGGAGACGACCGAGCCACCGGCGGCGGCTTCGCGTTGGACGGTCAGCGTGTGGTGAGTCGGCCCAAAGGCGAAGACGTGTCCGTCGCGGCTGCCGACGTAGATGCGTTCGCCGCTCGCCAGCGGCCGGACGAATTTGTTCGAGATACCGATTTCCGCGCTCCAAAGCAGTTCCGGTTCGGGCCCGGTTGGAACCGCTGCGTAGGCATTCAGGGTCGAGTGTTCGCATTTGAACGCTTCCGGGCAATGGCTGATCCAGACGACGCCCGAGCCCGCGGCGGCGCCGTTCGAGGTGACGATCGGCGACCCGGAGCCGAATTCGAGCCCCGTCGCCCGCCCCGCCATTTCCAGTTTCGGGATGCCGAGAGGGCCGACTTCGTACCTGAGGATTTCGAGCGCGCCGTTGCCGGGTTCCTCGCCCGAAGCAGGGACGTAGACGTAGCCGCCATCGCCGGGCCAGGTCGCAAGCGAACCCCAGACCCCGTTCTGGAGCTGGGTCTCCCCAAGGTCGGCATTTTTTTCTTCCGGCCCCTGCTTCATGCCGCCGAGGTTGTCGCGGTTCAGCAGGTACACGAGGCCGGCTTTGCCGACCTGGACCAGGAGGTGGGGCGTGCTTTCGGTCCCAAAGTAAGGGGAAGGCAGGGGGAGCGGCGCGCTCGAGCCGAGGTCGAGGTCCCCCATGTCCAGTTCTTCGCTGTTGAAAGGAGCGAAGAAGTCCTTGGGCTTGAGGGTGCCGTCGGGTTCGATCTGTGCTCGGATCACCGAGTCGCCGAGGTGCCCTTCGTGCGGCTGGCTCCCAGGCCCTTTCGAAGGAGACCAGGAGTTGCCCGTGGCAAAGAGGAGTCGCCCTTCTCCGTCGGAGGCGATGCCGCCGCCGCCCATCCAGATCGCGGCCCCGTTGTGCCCTTCTTCGGTCGTCGCCCACATCGTCTTGATCTGCCCCGAGGTGGAGACGCCGACGACCCAGCCGTGGAAGGGCGAGATGTCGCAGTGGCCGCCGAAGCCCGCATAGACGACGCCGTTCATCAGCAGCAGCGCCGGCCGCTGCAGCTCGTGGGTCGGGTCGAAGGTGACCGGCAGGTTTTCGGCTTCGCCCGCGATCGCGACCGGGAAGCCGGCACGCTCGTTCCCGGTCGCCAGATCGACCGCGTGCATCGTCCATTCCGCCGGGCCGGATTCGCCGTTTTCATAGCCCTTGGCGAAGAAGTAGGCGGTGTTCGTGTTCGGGTCGATTACCGGGGTCCCGGTGACGCCGACATGGGGGGCGAGATCTTCGCATCCGATATCTGCTGAATTCCAGGGCGTCCCGACGTGGCGTTCCCACCTGACTTCGCCGGTTTCCGAGTCGATGCCGTAGATCCAGTTGTCCTCGGTGGCGACGAACAAGGTCCCGGCCGAGACCAGCGGCTGGGCGTAGACCTGGCCCTGGACCGTGACTTCGAAGTTCTGCGCGAAGCCGCCTTCTTCTTTGAGCAGCTGCGGCGTCAGCTGCGGCTCGTCCGGGTACCAGCTCGTGCGCAGCGATCCGGCCGCGGCGGTTTCGGACGATTCGGCCGCCGAGGCCGGCGCAGCGACGATGAGCACCACAGCGGTGAGGGCAAGTGCCACCAGGGGTGCTGCACATCTAGCCCGCATCTACCTATGAGGTTATTCGGCTAACCGGAAGTCGCCGGGACCGGCATCTAGACTGCCCGCGATGCAGATCGGGATCATCGGCCTCGGCTACGTGGGCCTGCCGCTCGCCGTCGCCTTCGCCGAAGCGGGCTGCGAGGTTGTCGGACTCGACGTCGACGCGACCAAGATCGAGGCGCTGAACGCCGGCCGCAGCTACATCGAGGACGTCCCGAGCGCAGCGCTGGCGCCGCTCGGGGAGCACCTCCGCGCCACCGCCGACTACGGCGACCTCGCCGCCTGCGAGGCGCTGGTCCTCTGCGTCCCCACCCCGCTGACCGACTCCCGCGAGCCCGACCTCGGCCCGCTCGAGGTCTCGGCGACGGCGCTGGCGCAGGTGCTGCGCAGCGGGCAGCTGGTGGTGCTGGAGTCGACCACCTACCCCGGCACGACCCGCGACCGCCTCCTCCCCATCCTCGAGTCCTCCGGCCTCACCGCCGGCAGCGACTTCCACCTCGCCTTCTCGCCGGAGCGGATCGACCCCGGGCGCACCGACTTCACCGTGCGGACGACGCCGAAGCTGGTCGGCGGCCTGACCGCAGCCTGCGCCGAGCGCGCCCGCGAGCTCTACGCGCAGATCTGCGACACCGTCGTCGTCCTCTCCAGCCCCGAGGCGGCGGAGCTCTCGAAGCTGCTGGAGAACATCTTCCGCTCGGTCAACATCGCCCTCGTCAACGAGCTCGCCCAGCTCTGCGACCGGCTCGGGATCGACGTCTGGGAGGTGATCGAGGCCGCCTCGACCAAGCCCTTCGGCTTCATGCGCTTCGACCCCGGCCCGGGGATGGGCGGCCACTGCCTCCCCGTCGATCCCTTCTACCTCGCGTTCCGGGCACGCCAGCTTGACTTCTATCCGGAGTTCATCGAGCTCGCCGGGAAAATCAACCAGGCCCAGCCGGGCTTCTGCGTGGAGCGGATCGAGCGGGCCCTGAACGGGGTGCGCAAGCCGGTCAACGGCGCCCGCGTCCTCGTCCTCGGCGTCAGCTACAAGGGGGGCGTCGGCGACACCCGCGAATCGCCGGCCCTGAAGATCATCGGCCGCCTGCAGGACCTCGGTGCCGAGGTGAGCTACCACGACGCCTTCGTGCCCGAGCTGCCCGGCCACGGCCTCGCCTCGGTCGGCCTCGACGAGGCCCTCGGCAGCTGCGACGTGGCCGCGATCGTCACCGCCCACCCCGACGTCGACTACGAGGCGGTGGTCGCCGCAGCGCCCTTAGTGATCGACTTCCGCGGCATCACCCGCAAGATCAGCGCGGACAACCTAGTGCGGCTCTAAAGCGCCCGCCCTCAGTGCACTTTCTTCAGCCGCGAGCGTTCCTCTTGCTTCTCCACCACCTGGAGGATCAGCTTGACCACGTTCGAGTCGCCGGTGGCCTTGATGTGGCCGGTCTCGGCGGCGCGGCGGTAGCTTTTCAGCGTCCCCTTCTCGGCCAGCTCGTTGAACTGAGGGCGGTCGATTTCGACCAGCACCCGCTCGTCCTGGGCGAGGTCTTTACTGATCTTCGGCCCGGGCAGCTCGACCCGGTAGAGCTGGATGTCGTGTTTGGCCTTCAGCTGCAGGCCGAAGACCAGCTTTAGGTTCTGCAGGGCGGGGACTTCGGCCTGAAACCGCTCGACAGCGGTGCGGATCAGGTCCGAAGTCGAGGCCATCGTCAGATGCTCCGCCCGCTCAAATCTTGTGCCTCTGCAGGAGCTTCTTGCCGATCACCATGCGCTGGATCTCGGAGGTCCCCTCGCCGATCAGCAGCAGCGGCGCATCGCGGTAGAGCCGCTCGATCTCGTACTCCTTCGAGTAGCCGTAGCCGCCGTGGATGCGGAAGCTTTCCTCGACGCAGAACTTGCCGGTCTCCGAGGCGAGGAGCTTGGCCATGCCCGCCTCGAGGTCAGAACGCTCGCCGGCATCCTTCATCCGCGCCGCTTTGCGGGTGACGAGGCGGGCGGCCTCAAGCTTGGTCGCCATGTCGGCGAGCTTGAACTGGATCGCCTGGTGGGCGGCGATCGGCTTGCCGAAGGTCTTGCGTTCCTGGCTGTAGCGGAGGGCCAGCTCCAGGGCGCGCTGGGCGATGCCGACGCCGCGGGCGGCGACGTTGACGCGGCCGACCTCGAGCGCGTCCATCATCTGGATGAAGCCCTGGCCGACGCCAGCATCCTCGCCGCCGAGGATGCGCTCCGGCGGGCATTTGTAGCCGTCGTAGACGAGCTCGGTCGACTCGACGCCCTTGTAGCCCATCTTCTTGATCTTGGGCGGCACGTTGAGGCCCTTGAAGTCGCCCTCGTTGGTTTCCTTCCAGGCCTCCTTCTCGGTGACGAAGCAGGTCATCCCCTTGTAGGGCGGGTCGGCCTGGGTGTCGGTCTTCATCAGCACGAAGACGACGCTGGAGCCGAGGCCGTTGGTGACCCACATCTTCTGGCCGTTCAGCTCCCAGGCACCGTCCTCGCCCTTCTTGGCGGTGGCCTTGATGCCCTGGACGTCGGAACCGACCTCCGGCTCGGAGAGCGAGAAGGCGGCGCGGATCTCCCCCGTCGCCATCCTCGGCAGGAAGTACTCCTTCTGCTCGTCGGTGCCGAACTTCATCAGCAGGTAGGAGCCGATGAAATGGGTGTTGACGACGCCGGAGATCGAGATCCAGCCGCGCGAGAGCTCTTCGACGATCATCGCGTAGGTCGTCAGGTCGAGCCCCATGCCGCCGTACTCCTCGGGGATCGTCACCCCGAACAGGCCGAGCTCCTTCATCTGCTCGACAATCGGCTCCGGGAAGGAGTCCTCGTGGTCGTAGTGCTCGGCGTTGGGGATGATCTGCTCGTCGGCGAACTGGCGGACCATTTCGATGATCGCCTGCTGCTCGTCGGTCATTTCGCGGTAGGCGGCGGTGTCTACGGCCATGGCTCCTGCTTCAAGTAGTTGGGACCTGGAATGAGGGCGGCGACGCGGCTGCGGCGCCCTGGACCGCCAAGGATATAGACGCGGGGTCGGCGTCGGGGTCGATGGCCCGCAGCGGCGCCGCGGCCTTGAGCAGCATCTCCTCGTACTCGCGCTCGGGGTGGGACTGGAGGATAACCGCGCCGCCGGCGCCGATCGTGGCATGGGGGCCAGCGAGGACGATGGTGCGGATCGCGACCGCGAGGTCGGCGGCGCCGCCGAGGCCGAACCAGCCGATCGCGCCGGAGTAGACGCCGCGGGGGGCGCCCTCCAGCCGGTCGAGGATCTCGGTTGTGCGGCGCTTCGGGGCGCCTGTCATCGAGCCGGGCGGAAAGCAGGCGCGAACCGCCTCGAGGGCGCCGGCCTCAGGGCGGAGGCGGCCGCGGACCGAGGAGACGAGCTGGTGGACGGTCTCGTAGGTCTCGACCGCCATCATCTCCGGCACCTCGACCGAGCCGATCTCGCAGACGGCGCCGAGGTCGTTGCGGAGGAGGTCGACGATCATCAGGTTCTCGGCCCGGTTCTTCTCGTCGACGGCGAGTGCGGCGGCGAGCCGCGCGTCCTCCTCCGCCGTGGCGCCACGGCGGCTGGTGCCCTTGATCGGCCGTGCTTCGACGCCGCGGTCGCGGTCGACCCGGAGGAAGCGCTCGGGGGAGGAGCTGAGGACGGCGAGGTCGCCGAAGCGGAGGTAGGCGGCAAACGGCGCCGGATTGGCGCGGCGCAGGCGGCGGTAGAGGTCGAGGGGGTCGATGTCGAGCTCGGCGTTGAGCTGGTTGGTGAGGCAGATCTCGTATGACTCGCCGTCGAGGAGGTGGTCGAGGCAGGTGTCGACGTCCTCCAGATACTGGTCACGGGATCGGGCGAGGGATAGCGCGCTTGGAGGAGAGCCGGTAGTAGGCCCCACATTGCAGGTCGGACCTACTACCGGCTCTCCTCCTGCGCCGAGCGTTTCGAGGCGGGACGCCGTGGTGGAAAGCCAGTGCTCGGTCCCCTCTGCACCTACCTCCTCGCCCTCCTCACTTGCCTTGTGGAGGGCGAGGAGGTAGGTGCACCCCGCCTCATGGTCGAAGGCGATGAGACGATCGGCAAGGATGAAGGAAGCGTCGGGGTGCTCGGAACGGCGTGGCGAGGCGTAGCCGCACTCGGCCTTGAGCTCGTAGCCGAGATAGCCGACGAAGCCGCAGTCGAACTCGAAGGGAAGGTCGGGGACGTGGGCGGGGCGTAGTTCAGAGCTGCGACGGTCGAGGTAGTCGAAGATCGAGTCACCCTCCCCCAAGTCATAAGTGACGACCTCGGCGAGCGGCCCACTCGCATCACCCATAAAGGAGAAGCGCCCCCGCTCCCCCACGCGGCTGCTGTCGAGCCAAAACGCGGTCTCACTCTCGCCGTAGAGAGCAACGAAGGCGGCCTCGGGGCCGGGAAGCGAGTCGATGCACTCTACGCATACCCTCGTCTCAGCCGGCAGTGTCGCTTTTGTTCGGCTATCCCGAACAAACTCGACGCTTGCTTGTCGAGAGGAACCCGGAGTGAGGTCGCGGAAGTTGGTCAGGAGACGCTTGCCGTGCTCGGTGGCGATCGACTCGGGGTGGAACTGGACGCCCCATTGGGGGCGGATGCGGTGCTCGATCGCCATCGGGATGCCGGCGCTGGTGGCGATCTCGCGTAGGGAGCTCGGCAGAGGCCGCAGAAGGCCGAGCGAGTGGTAGCGGACCGCTTGGAAGGGGCTGGGGATGCCGGCGAAGAGGGCCGAGCTGTCGTGGTGGACGGCGGAGAGGCGGCCGTGCATCGGCTCGGGGACGCGCTCGACCCTCCCGCCCTCTACCGAGCCGATCCCCTGCAGGCCGAGGCAGACGCCGAGCAGCGGCAGCTCGCAGCGCCGGATCGCCGCGGCGCAGACGCCGAAGTCGGCCTCGACGTCGGAACGGCCGGGACCCGGGGAGATGACGACGTTGTCGAAGTCGAGTTGCGCCAGCTCCTCCCAGCTCGCCTCGTCGTTGCGGACGACAAGCGGCTCGATGCCGTTCACCTCCGCCAGCAACTGGAAGAGGCTGTAGGTGAACGAGTCGTAGTTGTCGATCAGCAGCGTTCGCATCGACCGGGTCGGGGAAGATACCCGCGTGATCGCGAGTGGCTGGAAGCCCGACCGGAACCAGGGGATCTTCGAGACGCTGCTCGTGGTCGCGGGCGAGCCCGTGGAGCTGGAGGCGCATCTATCTCGGCTCGCCCGGAGCTTGGAGGTCCTCTATTCGCAAGAGCTGCCCACGCGAGCCGAGGATGAACTGCGACATGCAGCAGAGGGAATCCCTCTCGGCCGCCTCCGCATCGCCGCCGTCCCTGCAGAAGACGGCCTCCGGGTCGACCTACTTGCCGAGGGGGTCGAGTCGGAGGCCGTCTTCCCAGAGCGCGGTGTGCGCCTCCGCACCCACCCGATCGGCGGGGGACTTGGCGCTCACAAGTGGGTCCACCGAACGGGGATCGATCGCCCCGCAGCTGGTGAGTCAGGCGCGCTGATCGTCGACGAGGGCGAGGTGCTGGAGGCGGGGTGGGCAAATATCTTCGCCTTCCGCGGCGGCACCCTTTTCACACCCCCCCTCGACGGCCGCCTCCTGCCCGGCACCACGAGGGCAGCACTGCTGGAAATGGCGGCTGCTGGGGGGGTCGAGGCGCATGCGCGTTCTCTTGCTTCGAATGAGCTACATGCCGCCGACGAGGTCTTCCTCACCGGCTCAATCCGCGGCATCGAGGCCGCACTAGAGCTAGATGGCGAGCCACTGGCGGGCTGCGGCCCGCTCAGTAATCGCCTCGCCGCCGTCCTACGCCAACGCTGGGGCCTTGCGAGTGAGCTGGATGCGCCCCAATCTGCCGCAGCCGCGCCGATACTCGGTCAGCCCGCTCGGTAAAGCTGCGAAACCGAACCTCGAAGCGAGGGGAGGGAGGTGGCGATGCAGGGATCTCTTCGACGGGTGGCGTCTGCGGCTTAGGAGCGGGCGGTTTGGCCTGTGCAGCCACGGCCGCCCGCGCACTTTTCTCAGCCGCCTCAGCCGCCCGCCGCGCCTGCCTGGCGGCGTCAATCGCCATCTCGCCCACCTCGCGCACCCCCTCCTCGGAGGCACGCGCGATCACCAGCGCCTCGTCGATCCGCGCTTCCAGCTGGCTGACGGTCGGTACGGCCCCGCGGGGGACGACCCAGTCCTGCGTGCTGTCGCGTTCAGATCCCTCGATAGCGGGCAATTTAGGCGTGAGGGAGGCGGCAAACTCGCGCCCTCACTAGATTTACGCGCGGCCTTCCCCGACACGACCCTTAGGAGCACCTTGAGACACCCACGCGAGTTCTTCCTTCCGCAGGCGATCGGCGCCCCGGAGCCGCTCCGCGAGATCCCCGTCAAGCCCTCGCGGATGATCCACTTCCTCGACTTCTCGAACGAGAAGATGGTCGCCAAGGCGGGCGACATCGCGGCCAAAACCGACATCCTCCTCGGCAACCTCGAGGACGCCGTCCCGGTCGACCGCAAGGAGGCCGCCCGCGCCGGCCTGATCCGCGCCGCCAAGGAGACCGACTTCGGCCAGACCTCGCTCTGGACCCGGGTCAACGCGCTGGAGAGCCCCTGGGTGCTCGACGACTTCACCCAGCTCGTGACCGAGGTCGGCGAGCAGCTCGAGGTGATCATGGTGCCGAAGGTCGAGGGCGCCCACGACATCCACTACGTCGACCGCCTGCTCGCGCAGCTCGAGGCGAAAGCGGAGCTGTCGCGGCCGATCCTCGTCCACGCGATCCTCGAGACCCCGCAGGGCGTGGTCAACCTGGAGGAGATCGCCAACGCCAGCCCGCGCATGCAGGGGATGAGCTTCGGCCCGGCCGACCTGGCCGCGGCGCGACGGATGAAGACGACCCGCGTCGGCGGCGGCCACCCCGGCTACCGGGTGATGGAGGACCCGGCCGACCCGGAGAACCCGGAGGCCGACCGCGTCAGCGCCCAGCAGGACCTCTGGCATTACTCGATCGCCCGCATGGTCGACGCCTGCACCTCCGCCGGCATCCTCCCCTTCTACGGGCCGTTCGGCGACATCAAGGACACCGCCGGCTGCGAGACCCAGTTCCGCGCCGCCTTCCTGATGGGCTGCGTCGGTGCGTGGTCGCTGCACCCGGTCCAGATCGGGATCGCGAAGAAGGTCTTCAGCCCGCCGCCGGACGAGGTCAAGTTCGCCAAGAAGGTGATCGAGGCGATCCCCGATGGACGCGGCGTCCACATGATCGACGGCAAGATGCAGGACGACGCCACCTGGAAGCAGTGCAAGGTGATGGTCGAGCTGGCCGAAATGCTCGCCGAAAAGGACCCGGAGCTCGCCGAGGCCTACAAGTAGTAAGTAGGGGACCGGCTCAGTACTAGGTCAGTTCGCAAAGGCTCTCCCCACTATTGGGAAAAACCCATTTTTCCTTTCATTCATCCCGTAATCTGCGAGATGAAGATGTCTACTTTGCAATGGCTCATGTGATCTAGAGCCGGTGCCGATACGGAGAGGGCGTTGACGACCGCAACCTTCCTCCAGCTCTCGTCTTACAACTGAATCCAGTCAATCCCTTTCCCTTCCCATGCACTCTTCCACTGACCTTCCCCTAGATCGCCGGTTCGGACCACAGCCCACCACCACTCACGAAGCCCTCGTCCAGGACCGGCCGACCCTTGGCACGATGCCGATGGCGCGCCGCGGCCCGGTGCGGTGGTTCCTGCCCGCCGTCGACCTCCTCTCCTCTTCCGTTGCCCTCGCCGTGGTCGCGGCGCTGGTTGGCGTCGCCTTTCTGCCGGCCTTCCCGGTGGCGCCGCTGCTCCTCGTCGGCATCTACAGTCTGCTCGGCGTCTACGGCTCGGCGCGCACCGAGGAACCCGGCGCCGGCTGGCCGATCATCCGCTTCCTCGTCGCCGGCGCCTTCGTCTGGATCGCTTCGCTGCTGACGCCGATCGCCGGTCTCCAGCAGCTCGCCCTCTGGCTCGGCTTCATCGTCCTCGACACCGCCTGCCGCGCCGGCCTCGCGCCCTACCTGGAGCGGTTGAGCCCGCAGGAGCGCTGGGTCCTGGTCGGGGACGAGGAAACCGCCGAGCGCCTGCGGGCCTACACCCCGCTGAAGAAGTACGCGCAGGTCGTCGGCATCGTGCCGCCGGCCGAGAAGGACCCCGGCACCGCCGGCCGCGTCGCCGCCCTCGAGGTGGTCGAGCGCTATCACGCCGACCGCGTCGTCATCTCCACTCAGCACGCCGACGACGAGGGCCTGCTGGAGCTGGTCCGCGCCTTCAAGTCGATCGGCGTCCCGGTCAGCCTTCTCCCCCGCCCCCTCGACCTGCTCGAGGCGCAGTCGGTGACCCCGAGCCGGGTCGGCGGCGTGCCGCTGATCGAGGTCGAGGCGCTGGCCTCGCGCGGCGCCATCCCCTACAACGGCCGGGATCGCCGCCGCACCCGCAAGACCAAGGTCAGCGTCGTGGTGCCGGCGATGAACGAGGAGCACAACATCGGCCACGTCCTCTCCGAGCTGCCCGAGGGCCTGCACGAGGTGATCCTGGTCGACGGCAACTCGACCGATAACACGATCGAGGCGGCCCGCCAGGCCTACCCCGGGATCCGGGTGACCAGCCAGAGCGGGCGCGGCAAGGGCGACGCTTTCCGCACCGGCTTCGCCGCCGTCACCGGCAACCTCGTCGTCATGCTCGACGCCGACGGCTCCGCCGACCCGGCCGAGATCCCCCGCTTCATCGCCGCCCTGGAGGCCGGCGCCGACTTCGCCAAGGGCTCCCGCTTCCTCGACGGCGGTGGCAGCGCCGACATCACCAAACTGCGCAGCGGCGGCAACTGGGTCCTCAGCGGCACCGCCAACCTCCTCCACGGCACCCGCTTCACCGACCTTTGCTACGGCTACAACGCCTTCTGGGCGCGCTGCCTGCCCTTCATCTCCCTCGACGTCCCCGGCTTCGAGGTGGAGACGCTGATCAACCTTCGCATCGCCGCCGCCGGGATGAAGATCACCGAGGTGCCGAGCTACGAGAAAGAGCGGATCTCCGGCCAGAGCAACCTGAAGACCTTCCGCGACGGCTTCCGCGTCCTCGGCACCATCCTCAAGGAGGCCCGGCGTCGCCGCAGCCTCCGCCACGAGCGTCTGCACTCGCCGCCGGCTGAGGTGGCCGAGCAGAGCGCTCGCGCGGTTGCCTGACGGCGCGGGACGAAGCGCTGCGGTACAGGGGACCGGTACACCTCCTCCGGAATTGACCTCCCCTCCGCTTCGCTGCGGGAGGAACCTGGAGCGCGCTTCGCGCGCAAGAGACAGATTGCATATCGCCGAACATTCCTCCGGAGGAGTACCGGTCCCCTCCACCACAGAGCTCTGACAGACGCCCAGCAGTCCGTGGTTCCTTTCGCACGGCATAGGTGCCTAAGGAACCACGGAAGCGCCTGATCCAGCTCGACGCCGAAGTCGTGGTTCCTTTCGCACGCTATAGGTGCGAAAGGAACCACGGGATGGTCTGAACCCTGGGCCATCCGCCGGTGCGTGTGGAGAGGCCTCCGGTCGTTCTCCGCGGGAATGTTCGCGAAGCGGCGAAATGCAATCTGTCTTTTGCCCGCCATAGGCGGGCAGCATCTTCGGGAGCTGCCCCGATAGGGGCGCGACAAATTCACGCGGAGAACGGCCGGAGGCCTTACCGCCCCGCCTCAGCGCGGAGGCGGCTGGATCGGGCCAGCGGGGAGGTCGGCGTAGCTGTTGGCCTTGTAGGCGCCCGCTTTGATGCCGGCGTGGAAGGCACGGCTGGACTTCTTCGAGGTCTCGATCGGCCAATGGGTGCCGCGGTCGTTGAGGTCGTACCAGATCAGGGCGCGGACTTTGCGGTAGCGGTGGCGGACCTTGGAGAGCATGTCCTTGATCCAGAGCGGCTTCGAGCCGCCCTTGTCGCTGGAGGCCACCTCGGCGAGCATCACCGGCTTGTCGGGGGCGACATGGTCGACGATCCGCTTGTAGGTGCGGTGGAAGACCTGGTTGAAGCTCAGCCAGCCGGGGGAGCCGCGGCGCTGGCCCCAGTTGAAGCCGTCGATCCCGGTCCAGTCGACGTATTCGTTGCCGGGGTAGAGCTCGCCCAGCGGCGTCAGGACGTCGTAGAGGTCGACGTTGGGGCACCAGACCCAGGTGACGTTGGTCGCCCCTACCGAGGTGAAGATGTCGTGCACGTGGCGCCAGGCGGCGACGAACTGGCCGGGCGTGTTGCCGTTGACGCCCTCCGACCAGGGGAACCAGAAGCCGTTCATCTCCCAGTTGAAGCGGATGAAGAAGGGGTGGCCCCAGGCCTTGGCTTTGAGCGCGAATTCGCGGATGTAGGAGTCGAAGCTGCCGTCGATCACCTTGCCGAGGCTGAAGGCGGGCTGGTCGACGCTGGGTGGGCTCGAGGTCGAGTTCCAGCTGAAGACCGGGATCGCGCCGTAGAGGCGTGCGTTTTCCAACGGCGTGCCGGGGAATCTCGTCATCACGCAGTTGCCGCCGCTGTTGTCGCATTCGGCGAAGGGAGCGCTGAACTGGATCAGCGAGAGGCCCTTGCCGGTGGCCTGCTGGAAGCGCTGCACGGCGTTCATGTCCCAGGGAGCTGCTTCGCCGGTTATCTGTTCGCCGATCTGCGCCCCCCAGTAGAGCGAGGCGTGCGGCCGCTGCTTGGCGGCAGCGGTGCCGGGGGCGGCCAGAACCACAGCGAGCACGCAGGCGACGCCGCTGAAGAGCAGGCGGCGTAGCCGGCGCTGGTTTTTGGCTGCGGTGGCGGTCATCTCTCTATGCGCTTCAAACCCCGCCGGGTGACAATCGCTGCGGAGTCCCCTCGACCCTTGCATACGGGCGCCCCCGCGGGAGGGATCAATGCAGGGGTGGAATCGGGCTTGCCGCCAGTTCGCTGAATCGATTATTCGCGTAGGTCGGCTTGGCTATCCCCTTCGCGAACGCAGCCGTGGCCGCGGGCGAAGTCTCCAGGGGCCAGTCCACCCCGCGGTCGACCGTGTCGAAGTAGGCGAGCGCCCTCACGCGCGGGTATCTCGTCGGCAGCAGTTCGAACATCCTGCGGATCCACTGCGCCTTGTGGCCGCCGTCGGGGCTGGTGGCGAACTCGCCGAGCATCAGCGGCTTGCGCGGGGCGACCTTCTTCGTCACCAGTTCATAGGCGGGGGCGAAGATTTCGCGGAAGCTGCGCCAGGGCCGCGGGTTGACCGGGTTCGTGCCCCAGTTGTAGCCGTCGAGGCAGGTCCAGTCGACGTAGGCGCTGCCGGGATACAGGCTCTTCAGGTGCTGCGAGCGCAGGCGCTTCGCGGTATCCGCGTAGGGGCACCAGACCCAGGTCGCGTTGGTCGCCCCTACCGCGGTGAAGATGTCGTGCACGTGGCGCCAGGCGGCGACGTACTCGCCCGGCTGATTGCCGTTCACTCCCTCGAACCAGGGGAACCAGTTGCCGTTCATCTCCCAGTCGAAGCGGAGGAAGAAGGGGTGTCCCCAGGCTTTGGCTTCGTTGGCGAACTGGGCGATGTAGGCGTCGTAGCGGCCGTTGATCAGTTCGGAGAGCTTGAAGCTCGGCTGTTCGGCCGATTCGCGCGGGGACGATTCCGACCCCCAGCTGAAGAGCGGGATCGAGCCATGGCCGCGGATGTTGTCCATCGCTTCGACCGGGAACGGGTAGGAACGGCACGGATTGCGGTGGCAGTCCTGGAACGGGGAGGAGAACTCGATGATCGACATCCCCTTGCCGACGATCTGCTCGAAGCGGGCGGCGGCGTTCATGTCCCAAGGAGCATCGGTGCCGGTCAGCTGGTCGCCGATCCAGGCTCCCCAGTAGAGCGGCTTCGGCTTCGAGTGGTGCTTGTGGTGGTGATGTTTGTGGCTGCCGGCGGCCGATGCGCCGGCAGCCAGCAGACAGCAGCCGATCGCCGCCAGCAGCAGTAATCCCAACAGGCGCGCCCCAGAACGACGCTTCGGGTGAAGCCGAGAAACCAGAACGACTCAGTGTAGGGAACGCCCTGCCTGTGCTCGGGTGACTTCTCAGCTCGGTGGCTGGATTGCGCCGCTCGGAAGGTTCGTGTAGGCGGCGCCGAGGTAGGACGGCGGCTGAACCCCTTCGGCGAAGGCCTGGGTGGCGGTGCTTGAGGTCTCGATCGGCCAGTCCATGTTGTCGTCGAATTTGTCGAACCAGAGCGCGGCGCGGATTTGCGGATAGGCCGTCGGGATGCGGGAGAGCGCGTCCTTGATCCATTCGGCCTTCGACCCTCCCTGCTCGCTGGAGCCGAACTCACCCAGCATCATCGGCTTCGAGGGGGCGATGCCTTCGGCGATTTCGCCGTAGCTGTCGCTGAACAGTTGGTCGAAGCTCTGCCAGCCGCGCGGCGAGGCAGGGTTCGTACCCCAGTTGTAGCCGTCGAGCCCGGTCCAGTCGACGTATTCGTTGCCTGGGTATAGCGAGCTGAGGTCGGTCAGGGTCCCGCTCGGATCGACGAACGGGCACCAGACCCAGGAAACGTTGCTGGCCCCAACCGCGGTGAAGATGTCGTGCACGTGGCGCCAGGCGGCGACGAACTGCCCAGGGGCGTTGCCGTTGACGCCCTCGGCCCAGGGGAACCAGTTGCCGTTCATCTCCCAGTCGAAGCGGAGGAAGAAGGGGTGTCCCCAGGCTTTGGCTTCGGTGGCGAACTCACGGATGAATTCGTCGTAGCGGCCTTCGATCACGTCGCTGAGCTGGAAGTCGGGCTCGTTGAGGCTGGAGGGGATCGACTGCGAGCTCCAGCTCAAGACCGGGATCGAGCCGTTGGCGCGGATGCTTTCCATCGGCTTGGCCGGGAAGTCGTAGAAGGAGCAGGAGGAGCCGCACTGGGCGAAGGGCTGGAAGAACTGGACCAGCGAGACCGACTTCTGGGCGTGCTGCTCGAAGGTGCTCACCGCGTTCATGTCCCAGGGCGCCTGTTCGCCGGTCAGCTGCGGGCCGATCGTCGCACCCCAGAAGAGCGGGTGCGGAGCGCCGGCGGCGCGGGCGGGCTTGGCGGCGGCGCAGCGGCGCCGGGGACGCAAGTTGACCCGCTTGGTGCGGCCGCGGGCGATGCAGCGGTTGGGGCCGATCAGGGCCCTCGCCTCGCTCAGGCGGGCGAGCTTGCGGTGGCCCCTCCCCCCGCCTGAGCCGGCGGAGGCGACGCCGGCGCTGCAGAGGAGGATGGCGAGAGCCGCGACGAGGACGGGGGCGGCAAGGCGGCTGCTGAGACCGTGGGCCATACAGGCCCATCGGCGGCCTGGCCGTCTGTTTCAGCCGATCGCCCCAGACCTGGACATTTGTCCAGGAGGGGTTGCAATCCGCGGCTCAGCCAGCGGGAAGGATCGTCGTCGGGCCGAGGCCGGAGAAGGTGTTGCCGACGTAGGCGGAGCTCTGGATGCCTTCCGCGAAGGCGGCGGTGGCGGTACTCGAGGTCTCGATCGGCCAGTCCATGTTGCTGTCGTATTTGTCGAACCAGAGCAGGGCGCGGATCTGGCCGTATTCGGTCGGGACCTGGGCCAGCATTTCCTTGATCCAGGTCGCCTTCGAGCCGCCGTACTCGCTGGAGGCCACCTCGCCGATCATCATCGGCTTGCCCGGGGCGATCGTGCTGACGATGTTCTGGTAGGTCGTGCGGTAGACCTGGCTGAAGGTCTTCCATTTGTCGGGCTTGTTGGGGTTGGTGCCCCAGTTGTAGCCGTCGAGGCCGACCCAGTCGACGTATTCGTTGCCGGGGTAGACCGAGGCCAGCGGAGTGGCGCCGCTGTATTCGACGTTCGGGCACCAGACCCAGGTCACGTTGGTGGCCCCGACCGCGGTGAAGATGTCGTGCACGTGACGCCAGGCGGTGACGAATTCACCCGGCTGGTTGCCGTTGACGCCTTCGTGCCAAGGGAACCAGTGGCCGTTCATCTCCCAGTCGAAGCGGAGGAAGAAGGGGTGTCCCCAGGCCTTTGCTTTGGTGGCGAATTCACGGATGTAGGAGTCGTAGCGACCGGCGATCACGTCAGAGAGCTGGAAGTCCGGCTCGCTGTTGCTGGAGGGGATCGACTGCGAGCTCCAGCTCAGCACCGGGATCGAGCCGTGCAGGCGGATGCTTTCCATCGGCGAGCTCGGGAAGCTGTAGAAGGAGCAGGTCGGGTTGCACTGGGCGAAGGGCTGAAAGAACTGGATCAGGGAGACCTTTTTCCTCGTCTCTTCCTCGAACTTGGAGACGGCGGTCATGTCCCAGGGCGCCTGGTTGCCGGTCAGCTGCGAGCCGATCGTCGCACCCCAGTAGAGGGGCCCGCCGCTGGACGAAGGAATGGGTTCCGGGCTCGGTTCGGGAGTGGGTTCCGGTTCCGGGGTCGGTTCGGGGGGAGACGGCGCGTTGAAGACGTTCACGGTCACCGTAGTCGTCGCCCTCACGCCCTTGGACCCGTAGGCGGTGGCGCTGAGGGTGTGGCTGCCGTTGGTGAGCTTGGTGGTGTCGAGGCTGTAGCTGTAGGGGACGGTCGAGTCGCTCGCCTTGGCCGAGCCGTCGACGGCGAATTCAACCTTGGGGGGTACGGCCGCCGTCACCGCCACTTCCCAGTTGACCGTCCCGGAGACGGTCTGGCCGTTACCGGGGCTGACGGTGACGATCGTCAGCGTTTCCTTGTTGGTGCTGTTCGGGTTGAGGCGCGAGGTGGTCGCCGGGTCGGTGACCGTCGTGCTCCCGCCGCCACCGAGCGCATGGGCGGGGCCGATCCCTTCCGCCGCGAAGGCGCCGGGCGCGAGCAGCGCCGTCAGGGCGAAGGCGAGGGCGAGAAGCGAGCTGAAGAGGCGGGTGCGGGTCATGCCCGCCTCTCATCGGCCCCGCCACCTTCCGAACTTCAGCCCCTTCAGGCGCGCTGGACGAATGGTCCAGTAGGAAGAATCGATCCATACAGATCGAGCAGGGCCGCGGCGCACTCGTCCCAGGAGGTCAGCTGGGGCGAGCGCTGCGGCTGCGGCTTGGCCAGCTCCTCGATCGCCGCGGCGGCGATCTGCTCGGGGGTCGAGTCGAGTGGAATCGCCTGCCCGAAGCCGTCGGCGGCGATCTCCGCCAGGCCGCCCGCGTCGGCGACGAGCAGGCGCCGCCGCGCCGCCGCCGCCTCCAGGGCGACGAGGGGATGGGTCTCGAATTCGCTCATCAACACGACCAGGGAGACGCGGCCGAGCAGCCTTGCCATCCCCTGCGGGTCGCCGGCCGGGACGCTGGTGATCTCGACCTTGCCGTCGAGACCGAGCTCCTCGGCCTGGCGCCGCAGCTCCGCTTCGTACGGGCCTTTGCCGACGATCAAGAGGCGCGCCCGCGGCTCGCGCTCCAGCACCAGCGGGAACGCTTCCAGCACCCGGTGGTGGCCCTTGTAGCGCTCGAGCCGGCCGATCGAGGCGAGCGTCGGCGTCTCCGGCTCGGTGCCGGCGAGGTCGGCGTCGGAGAAGCTGAGGTCGGTGCCGTTGGGGATCAAGGCGAAGCGCTCCGGCGGCACGCCGAGCGCGTCCCCGTATTGGTCGACCTCGAAGCGGGCGACCGCGACCAGCCGCGCCGCCCGCCGCAGCAACGGCCGCAGCAGCCGCATCTGGCCGCCCCGGGCGCGGTTGCGCAGCTCCGAGGAGTGGCCGCCGCCGTGGAAGGTGACGACGTAGGGGACGCGCAGCGTCAGCGCCCGCAGCATCGCCAGCGGGGCGACCAGCGTGTGGTAGCTCTGGATGTGGACGAGGTCCCACTTCTCCCTCCCCATCTCGCGCCAGATGGCGGGCGCGAGATGCCAGTCACGATCGCGTGGCCAGGCGCGCACGGTGCGGATGCGGACGCCGTCGCGGGCCTCGCTCGTCGCCTGCGAGAGCTCCGGGTCGCTGCAGAGAACCTCGACCTCGACGCCGGCGGCGGCCATCCGCCGGCTCACCTCCAGCACGTGCCGCTCCACCCCGCCCTGCTTCAGCGGGCTGCGCGGGGTCACCATCAGCACCCGCGGTGCGGCGCCGCCCGCGCTCGGATGCGCCGCCGCGGTGTCGTCCGGCTTGGCGATCCCCGAGCGGACGCGCAGGTAGTCGACGCTGGTCGCGCCGAGGCCGGCGACGATCATCGCCGCCCGCCCGAGGCCCCCGAAGTCGCCCCGGAAGGCGTCGCCGAGATCGCGGAGGAAGCCGAGCGGCAGCGTTCGCCGCACGTAGGAGCGCTCGGAGGAGAGCCCGTCGGCGCTGCCGACCATCCCGGTCAGCACCGCCTTCGAGCGGCCCTCGGCGCGGCAGCGGTCGAGGAAGTAGCGGACCTTCCCCCGGGCCGGCGGCACAACGTGTTCCACCGCGGCGGCGGGGTCGTAGAGGATCTCGGCCTCGGGCCAGCGCTGGTGGACGCGGATGCTGAGGTCGGTCTCCTCGCAGCCGACCGGCAGCGTCCCGACCCGGCCGAGGTCGTGGCTGAAGCCGCCGACGTCGAGCAGCGGCTCGCGGCGGAAGGACATGTTGGCGCCGACCAGGTTGCGCACCGGCTCCAGCTGCTGCGGCATCCCCGAGTGGGTGCAGCCGACGACCCAGTCGAACTCGGGTGGGAACCAGCCCGGCTTGCCCTCTACCCAGCGCGGCCGCACGGCACCGCCGGCGCCCAGCACCTTGGGGTCCGCATAGGCGGCGGCGAGGCGCTCCAGCCAGTCGGGGGCGGCGATCGCGTCGTCGTCGAGGAAGGCGACCACGTCCCCGCTCGCCGCGGCCACGCCGCTGTTGCGCGCCCCCGAGAGCCCCTGCCGCTCGCGGTTGGCGACGATCTTCAGGTCCGGCCAGAGGCCGCGCGCCTCCTCCAGCAGCTCGGGCGCGTGGTCGATCACCAGCACCACCTCGTGCGGCGGCAGCGTCTGTGCCCGCAGCGAGTCGATCGCTTCGCTCATCACCCCCAGCCGCTCGCGGGTGAAGGCGCAGACGACCACTGAGATGCTCGGGTGGCTCGACATCTGCGCGGATTCTGGCATTGCCAGGGGGTGCCGGTGGCTTCGCGAAAAAGCTGGTGGACCCTTAGCCGTCCCGAAACTGCGTGTGGCGGAGGGGGGGTCGTGTGTAGGTCCCCGGACACTCAACATCGAGCCATAGCGAGATGTGTCCGGGGACCTACACACGACCCCCTCCTAACGACATGCGAGTCTTCAGGACGTGCGGATCATGATGCTGGCCCAGTCATTTGCGCCGATCGTCGGCGGGGAAGAGCGCGTGGTCGAGGACCTCAGCCGCGAGCTGGTGGGGCGCGGGCACCAGGTCTCGATCGCGACGCTGCAGCAGCCGCGCGGGGTCACCGTGGACGCGATCGCCGGGGCGACGGTGCACACGCTGCGCAGCACCAGCTACCGGGTCACCAGGGGCCACCAGGACACCGAGCGCCGCCACGCGCCCCCCGCCCCCGATCCCGAGACCGTGCTCGACCTGCAGCGGGCGCTGCGACGGGAGCGGCCCCAGGTCGTCCACGCCCACAACTGGATCGTCCATTCCTACCTGCCGCTGGCGCGAGAGGCCCACAGCGCCCTGGCGCTCTCGCTGCACGACTACGGCCTGATCTGCGCGACCAAGCGGCTGCGGCGCAAAGACCACGTCTGCTCGGGGCCGGCGCCGGTCAAGTGCCAGATCTGCGCCGCCGAGCACTACGGCCCGGCCAAGGGCCTGGTCGCCGCCTTCGGCCTGCGCTCGCGCGAAGCGCGGCTGCGGCGCGCGGTCGACGTCTTCCTCCCGGTCAGCTCCACCGTCGAGGAGCTCTGCCGGATCAGCCCGGAGGAGAGCTCGCGGGTGATCCCGAACTTCATCGGCGAGCTGCCGGCGCCTCCCGGCGAGGACCCGCGGCTGGCGCAGCTCCCCGACGAGCCGTTCATCCTCTTCTTCGGCGACGCCACCGTCGACAAGGGAGCCTGGCACCTGGCCGAGGCCTACGCTCAGCTAGCGGACCCGCCGCCGCTGGTCCTGATCGGCCGTTGCTACATCCCGGAGCTGAAGGAGCGCCCAGGGGTGCACGCGCTCGGCGCCTGGCCGCACGGGCTCGCGATCGAGGCCTTGCGGCGCTCGCTGTTCACGGTTGCGCCCTCGCTCTGGCCGGAGCCGTTCGGCCTCGTCGCCCTGGAGGCGGCGGCGGCCGGCAAGCCGATCGTCGCCTCCGACATCGGCGGCCTGCGCGATGTCGTCGTCGACGGCGAAACCGGCCTGATGGTGCCGCCGGAAGACCGCGGCGCCCTGGTCGCGACGCTGCGGCGGCTGATCGGCGACGAGGAGCTGCGATCGAAGCTCGGCGCGGCGGCGGCGCGGCGGGCGGCCGCGTTCAGCCCCGAGGCGATCGTGCCGCAGTTCGAGCAGGCCTACGAGCTGGCGATCGCGAACCAGGGAGCATGAGAGCCCCTTCGATGCGGACCAGGCTGCTGGCCGGCACCTTGGCGCTGTTCGCTGCGCGCCTTCTCCTCTCCCTGATCCGCACCGGGCCGGTCCTCGTCGCCGACGAGATCGGCTACCTGACCAACGCGCGGGTGCTCGCCGGCGGCCTGCCCGGGCAGCTCGAACAGGCGCCCTTCTATCGCGGCGGCTACTCGCTGCTGATCGCGCCGCTGGTCAACCTCAGCTCGAACCCGAGCTTCGTCTACCACCTCGTCCTCGTCCTCAACGCGGCGCTGGCGGCCTCGGTCTTCCCCCTCCTCTATCTGCTGCTGACCCGCTTCGCCGGGGTGCGCCCGCAGCTGGCGATCTGGGCGGCGCTGGCCGGCGCCGTGTACCCGGCGGTGACGGTGCTCTCGCAAGTGGCGATGTCGGAGAACGCCCTCTTCCCGCTGGTCTGCCTCTGGCTGATCGCCTTTGCCGGCCTGCTGCGTCAAGAGGACCGCCGCGGCGGCCTGCTCTGGGCGGTCGCGCTGGGCGCCGCCACCGGCGCTCTCTGGGCGGTCCACGCGCGGATGGTCGTCGCGGTCGCGCTCGCCATCGCGGGCCTGATCTGGCTGGCGCTGCGCCGGCGCCTGCACCCGGCGGCGATCGCGCTCGGGCTGGGGGTGATCGTCGCCGCCGCGGTTGGCGTCCACTTCCTCGACAGCTACCTGATCAACCACAACTACGCCGGCTCGGCTCCCGACGAACTGAGCGAACGGATGGACAGCCTTTTCGACTTCCAGGGGCTGCGAACCGCGGCGGCGAACCTGATCGGACAGAGCTGGTACCTGCTGGTCGCGACCTTCGGCCTCGCCGCCGCCGCGGTGGCCGACTTCGTCGCGGGTTGGCGCCGTCACGGCGAAACGACGGCGGAGCGCGCGACGGCGGAGCGCGCGACGCCGGTGCTCGGCGTGCTGCTGGCACTGACCATCCTGCTGCTGCTGATCTCGGCCGCCGCCTTCCCGGAACGGACGCGGCCGGACATGCTGATCTACGGCCGCTACACGGAGATCGCGGCACCGGCGCTGATCGCCTTCGGCCTGGTGGCCCTGGGCCGGGTGCGGTTGAGCTTTGGCTCGAATAACGTGTCGAAGCTCAACCACACCCTTGCCGGGGTGCGGCAGTTCGCCTGGCCACTGGCGGGGTTCGGCGCCCTGACCGCGGTCGTGGCGCTGATCCGGGCGACGGCCTCCGATCCGGACGCGGCCAACCGCTGGAACGTCTCGGCGCTGCCGTTCGTCACCGTCCAGCTCGGGCCGGCGATCCTGATCGGGGCCGCGCTGGTCGCCCTCGCCGGCGCCGGGCTGCTCTGGCGGGTGCGCGCTCGCGGCAACAACGCGCTCGGAGGAGCGGCCGTCTGCCTTTTCGTCGCCGTCGTCGCCTACGGTGTCTGGAACCCGGTTCGCAGCTCCCAGCGCGCCGTCTACCCTCCGGGTTGGGAAAGCCCGCAGGCGGCGGTCGAACGGGCGGGCGCCCAGACGATTGCCTATGACCTCGACCATTACGACACGATCGGCCTCTACACCGTCCAGTGGTTCATGCCGAAGACGAAGTTGACCTTGTTCCACGGCAACCGACAGTCTCCCCCCTCGCGCTTCGTCCTCAGCGACGAAGGCTGGTCCCGCAGCCATCGCGGCGCCAAGCCGTTGTGGAGCGCGGTGGGCCGCGACGAGACCCTCTGGGAAACCCCGCGGGGCGGTTGAGCCTTGGAGGGCTCCACCTCCACCCAGGAGACCGCCTCCGCCGGGGCTGCGCCGCGCGGCCTCGGTCGGCTGCGCAGCCACTTCGACGACCAGCTCTACCGCACCGGTTACTACCTGATCGTCGGCACCGGGATCACGAGCCTGCTCGGAGTCGCCTTCTGGGCCCTCGCCGCCCGCTCCTATTCCGCCCATCAGGTAGGCCAGAACGCGGCCGCGATCTCGGCGATGACCCTCGTCTCCGGCGTCTGCTCGCTCGGCCTCTCGGCGGTCCTGGTCCGCTACCTGCCGATCGCGGGAACGGCGACCAAGCGGCTCGTCAGCGGCAGCTACGGGCTCACGGTCGCCCTCTCGCTCGTCTTCGGCGCGGCGGTGGCGGCGACGAGCGAAGTCTGGTCTCCCACCCTCTCCTTCCTGAAGGAACCGGCCTGGCTCGTCGGCTTCACCCTGGCGACCGCGGCAACGACGGTGTTCACCCTCGAGGACAGCGTCCTCACCGGGCTGCGGGCCGCGCGCTGGATCCCGCTCGAGAACTCGCTCTATGCGCTGGCGAAGCTGGTGCTGCTGATCGTCCTGGCGGGGGTGCTGCCGACCTCGGGGCCGTTCGTCTCCTGGAACGCGCCGTTGCTGCCGGCGATCGTCCTCGTCAACTACCTGATCTTCCGCCGTCTGATCCCGGCCGACCGCTCGTTCGGATCGCTCGACCGGCGCAAGGTGATGCGGATGGCCGCCGGCAACTACGGCGGCAATCTCTTCGCCCTCGTCGGCAACATGTACCTGCCGATCCTGGTCGCCAACCAGGTCAGCGCCACGCAGGCGGCCTACTTCTACGTCCCCTGGCTGATCTCGCTCTCGCTGCAGCTGGTTGCGCTCAACGTGACCACCTCGCTCACGGTCGAGGCGGCGCTCGACATGCCGCGGCTGCGCCGTCTCTGCCGCCGGGCGCTGGCGCACTCGCTGCGGTTGGTGGCGCCGATGGCGGCACTGACCGCCCTGATCGCGCCCGTGGCGCTGCTGATCTTCGGACAGGCCTACGCCGACGCCGGCAGCGGCCTGCTGCGACTGCTCGCCCTCGGCGCGATCCCGAACGTGATCGTCGCCCTCGGGATCGGGGTCGCCCGTATCGAGCACAGGGGGCAGACGGTGGTCGCGATCCAGGGGACCCAGTTCGCGATCGTGCTCGGTCTCAGCGCCCTGCTGCTGCCGAGCATCGGGATCGAAGCGGTTGGCCTCACCTGGACCGGCAGCCAGTTCCTCCTCGCGGCCGTACTGCTGGCGACGACCTTGAGGCCCCTGGTCCTGCCCGAGCGCTTCGGCCCGACCAGTCGCTCGGCGCCGGACTGAGGCTACGCGCGCAGCGCCTGCAGGCGCCGCAGGACCAGCGTGCCGCGGCCCACAGCGGCGGGGCCCAGCATCCCCAGGCCCAGCGTCACCCAGGCCATTGCGGCGAACGGCCGCTGCCGCAAAGCGGCGCAGGCGTGGCGGAGCCCGTCGCGACGCCTGCCGAGCAGGAAGACCTGCAGCGCCGCCACCCGCTGGGCGTTCGCGAGCTGGCGCGGGCCCCAGCGGCGCAGCGCCTCGCCATGGCGGGCGAGGATGGTCTCGGCCATCCACAGCATGTCGGGCGCCTCGTCGCGCAGGCGCGGGATAAGTTCGGCGGCGGAGACGTTGCGCAGCCAGCTGTTGGGGGCGTCGCTGTGCTCGAGGCCAAGCACCTCGTCGAGGCAGAGCGTCCTCTCCGCGCGGGCGAGGTCGAGCTCGAACAGCGCCTCCATCGCGCCGCGGCGGTCGGAGAAATACGGGGTCGCTTCGAACACGGCGGCCCGGATGCAGCGACCGGCGTCGTTGCCGCCCTCCTCCTCGGCCCAGCGGATCCTGCCCTCGTAGCCGAAGGGCGCCGGTGGAGTGAACCTCGGCGTCAGCGAGCCGTCGTCCCAGCGCAGGCGGAAGCGGACCACCCGCACGCCCTCTAGCAGCCCGGCGATCGCCTCGCGCAGCCTCGCCAGCGCGTTCGGCAACAGCTCCCAGTCGCTGTCGAGGACCACGATCCACTCTCCCCGCGCCACCTCCGTGCCGGTGTGGCGGGCCGGGTTGATGCCGCGGTTCCGCTCATGGACGACGATCCGCAGCCGCGGGTCGTCGTAGGTCTCAAGCGCTGCCACCGTCCCGTCGCCGGAAGCATCGTCCACCACCACCACCTCGAAGTCCTCGAACGTCTGCGCCAAGCAGCTGTCAACGCAGCGCCGCACGATCCGCTCGCGGTTGTAGGTGGTGATGACGACGCTGAAGAATGGAGTCGCCATTGGCGACGGAAGTTAGCCGTCCCGCGGGACGCAAGGCAGCTTGCCTGCGCGGTTTCAGTCGCGTCATCCCCGGCCGATGTCAACTTATGCTGCGGCCCGTGGAGTCCGTCCCCGAGACCATTCGCCTGCAACCCACCCGCGGCTTCAGCCGCGTGCTGGCGCCGCGGGAACTGTGGCGCTACCGCGACCTGGCTGGGCAGATCGCCCTGCGCGACATCACCATCCGCTACCGGCAGACGCTGCTTGGCGGCGCCTGGGCGGTGCTGCAGCCGATCGGCTTCATGGTCGTCTTCTCGCTGATCTTCGGCAACGTCGCCGGGATCTCCTCGAACGGGCTCCCCTACCCCCTCTTCAGCCTCTCGGCGCTGGTCCCCTGGACCTTCTTCTCGACCGCGCTCCTGCTCGGCTCCGACAGCCTCGTCAGTAACTCCGCCCTTGTCTCGAAAATCTACTTCCCGCGAATCTTCATGCCGGCGGGTGTGGTCGTCGCCGGCTTCGTCGACCTCGCGATCTCGATCGTGATCCTGCTGATCGTCGTCCTCGCCTGGGGCTTCGTCCCCTCCGTCGCGATCCTCACCCTGCCGCTGCTGGTCGCGATCGCCGCCGCCACCGCCCTCGGCGTCAGCTCGGCGCTCTCGGCGATAAACGTCCGCTACCGCGACGTCCGCTACGTCGTCCCCTTCGCGATCCAGCTCTGGCTCTTCATCAGCCCGATCGTCTACCCGAGCAGCAGCATCGCCGAGCCCTGGCGGACGCTCTCGGCGATCAACCCGATGGTGGGCGTGGTCGAAGGCTTTCGCTGGGCGACGCTGGGGACCGGCAACGCCCCCTGGGAGCTGATCGTGATCTCGGCGGTGGCTGCGGCGGTGGTCTTCATCGTCGGGCTTGCCTACTTCGACCGCGTCGAGCGCGCCTTCGCCGACTTCGTCTGAGCCATGACCGAGACCGCGATCGAGACCCATGAGCTGGGCAAGCGCTACACCCTCGGGCTGCAGGGGCGCGGCTACGGGACCCTGCGCGAGAGCATCATGGAGGCGGCGCGACGGCCGCTGGCCCGGCGTGGGCGAGGGAAGGCGCCAAAGGGAGGCCAGCTCTGGGCCCTGCGCGATCTCTCGCTGACGATCCGCAGCGGCGAAGTGGTCGGCCTGATCGGCCATAACGGCGCCGGTAAGAGCACGCTGCTGAAAATCCTCTCGCGGATCACCGAGCCCTCGGCAGGCTACGCCGACGTGACCGGGCGGGTCGGCTCGCTACTCGAGGTCGGGACCGGCTTCCACCCGGAGCTGACCGGGCGCGAGAACATCTTCCTCAACGGCGCGATCCTCGGCATGCGGCGGGCCGAGATTCGCGCACGCTACGACGAAATCGTCGAGTTCGCCGAAATCGAGCGCTTCCTCGACACGCCGGTGAAGCGCTACTCGAGCGGCATGTCGGTGCGTCTGGCCTTCGCCGTCGCCGCCCACCTCGAGCCCGAGATCCTGCTCGTCGACGAGGTGCTCGCGGTCGGCGACGCCGCCTTCCAGCGCAAGTCGCTGGGGAAGATGAGTGAGGTGGCGAGCCAGGGCCGAACGGTGATCTTCGTCTCCCACAACCTGGCGATCATCCAGGCGCTCTGCAGCCGCGGCATCCTGCTGGAACGGGGCGAGGTTCAGGCGGACGCACCGATCACCGAGGCGATCGACCGCTACTTGCGGACGCTCGAGAGTGCCGCCTCCGATGACCTACTGGAGCGGACCGATCGCGACAGCCGCGCCTACGACGAGACCTTGGTCCGCCACCTGGAGATCCGCGACGCCAGCGGCACCCCGAACGTCGTCGTCGCCGGGCGGCCGGCGACGATCACCGTCGACGTCACCGAGCCGCTACCGAAGATGGAGTGTCAGCTGACGATCGTCAACAGCCTCGGCCAGCCGGTCTGCACTCTCGACAGCGAGATGTCGGCGCCGGTCGACGTTCGCGGCCCGGAACCCGGGACGCGGCTGGAATGCGAGATCGATTCGCTGCCCCTCCTACCGGGCCGCTACCGGATCGACGTGATCGTCAAGGCCAAGCGCCACATCCAGGACGGCTTGCAGGCGGCGGCGTTCTTCGACGTCGAGCCCGGGACGATCGGCGAGCGCCCCGTCGCCGCCGAGGCGGACGGCGACGTTGCCCTCCAGCACTCCTGGAGGTTGCCGGTATGAGCGAGACGAGTTGGCTGGCTCCCGAACCCTTCGAGCCGGTCTCACCGCGCCAGGACCCACCTCGGTTCTCGATCGTCATCGCCACCTATCAGGCGGCTGACACGGTCGCTCGATCAGTGGACTCAGCGCTGGCGCAAACCTATCCGGCGCACGAGGTGATCGTCGTCGACGACGGCTCCACCGACCATCCCGAGGAGACACTGTTGCCTTACGCAGGTCAGATCATCGTGATCCGCAAGGAGAACGGGGGCGGCGCCTCAGCCCTCAACGCCGGAGCCGAGGCGGCAACTGGGGACTTCCTGGCAATCCTCGATGCAGACGACGCCTACGATCCGCGGCGTCTCGAGGTGCTGGCCGATCTGGCCTGCAAGCGACCCGATCTGGACTTGATCACGACCGATGCCAGATTCATCGTCGAGGATGGTGTAGGTGGCACCTTTGCCACCTACACGCCGTTCGTGACCACGGGCCAGCGGACGGCGATCTTCCAGAGCTGCTTCGTCGGCGGCTGGCCGGCGATCCGCCTCTCGCGGCTGAAGGAGATCGGCGGCTTCGACGAGGAACTACGCACCGGCTACGACTGGGACTGCTGGGCGCGCCTCCTTCTCGACGGCTCGCAAGCCGGGATGGCGAGGGAGCCCTATTACCGCTACCACCTCCATGCGGGGAGCCTTACGACGAGCCGCGCGTCGAGCCTCTGGGATCGGGCGACTTTGCTCGAGAAAGCGCTCAGAAACCCCACCCTCCGCCCCGACGAGCGGCCGGCGCTCGAACAGGCGATCCGGATGCACCGCTCGCGGGCGGCGGTGGCCGAGGCGCAGGACGCGATCTACGGCTCGGCATCAAAGATGAGGCTGGCCAGGCTCACCTTTGCGTCCAGGCTTCAACCGCGGGCGCGCCTCGCGGCGCTGCTCGCTGCGGCAGCGCCCCCGCTCGCACGCCGTCTCGTCCGCCGGGATCGACCCGCTGAGGAGCGGGTTCGCGCGGGCTGATGAAGGAAAACGCGCAGGGCCCGCGCTTCAGCGTCGTCATCCCGACCCATCGGCGGCGTGAGCGCGTGGTGCGCAACGTCGAAGCGCTGGCCGGGCAAACCTTCGAGGACTTCGAGGCGATCGTCGTCGACGACGGCTCCGGCGATGGCGGTCCCGACGCGTTGCGGGCGCTGGAGACGCCGTTCCCGCTGACCGTGGTCGAGCAGGAGAACCAGGGGGCCGCGCAGGCGCGCAATGTCGGCGCCCATGCTGCCCGCGGGACGATCCTGCTCTTTCTCGATGACGACATGGAGGCCGACCCGTCGCTGCTCGCCGAGCACGAGCGCTCCCATCGTGAGGGGGCTGACCTCGTCGTCGGGGACATGCCGCTGCATCCGGATTCGCCGCCGGGGCTGCTGAGCTGGGGCGTCGGTCTTTGGGCGCAGACCCGGCGCGAGCGGCTGACGGCGCCCGGAGCCGAACCGAGCCTCGACGATCTGCTCACCGGGCAGATGTCCATCTCGCGCGAATCCTTTGGCCGCCTCGGCGGCTTCGATACCTCGTTCACCCGCGAAGGGCTGTTCGGGGGCGAGGACATCGACTTCGGCTACCGCGTCGTCAAGGCGGGGCTGCGGGTTGCCTTCAATCCGGCCGCGGTCAGCTACCAGTACTACGACGTGGACCCGGCCGCGTACCTACGGCGAACGCGGGAGGCGGGGCGATCGGAGGAGGAGCTCGTGCTGAAGCATCCCGAGCAGGCCGCTCGCTTCGAGGCCGCCCCCGACTTCCACACTCGCCGCAGCCGCTGGCTGCTGGGCCCGCTGGTGAAGGCGCCGGACTGGGTGAGCTGGCCGCTGCGCGCGGCCCTGGTCGCCTTGGTGCGCAGCGGTCGTCGCGACCAGTTCACGCGCAGGCTCTTCTTCGGGATGCGGACGGTCGAACACCGCCGCGGAGCGCGGTTGGCGCGAAAGGCAGCATCGACTGGGAGCGCCGTCGTCCTCGCCTTCCACGCGATCGCCGACCTCGGTGACGACCCCGTCCTTGCCGAATACGGGATTCCGCCGCGGCGCTTCGCCGAACACCTCGACGCGCTTGCGCGGCGGGGCTGGCGCTTCCTCGACCTCGACGCCCTCCTGGCGGCGCTCGAAGGTCGCGCCCAGCTGCCGGAGAAGGCACTGCTACTCAGCTTCGACGACTGCTACTGCGACCTGCTCGAGACGGCGGCCCCGCTGCTGTCTGAGCGGGACATCCCCGCCGTGGCGTTCGCGGTGACCGGGCTGACCGGCGGGACGAACGAGTGGGACCGCCCGCTCGGGGCGCGCGAGCTGGAGCTGCTCGACGGAGAGGGGCTGCGCAGCCTCCCCGCGTTCGGCGTGGAGGTCGGTTCGCACGGGATGCGACACCGGCCGCTCGCCAAGCTCGGCTTCAGTGAAGCCGAAGAAGAAGTGCGGGGGTCGGCCGCTGTCCTGGAATCGCTCGGCCTCCCCCGCCCGCGGGCCTTTTCCTATCCCCACGGCGAGTCGACCCCGGAGGTGGCAAGGGCCGTGAGGGAAGCGGGCTACGCGGCCGCCTTCACCGTCACCCCCGGACAGGTGGAAATCGGCGCCGACCGCTGGGCGCTGCCTCGGATCGAGGTGCTCGCAGGCGACACGCCGCTGCGGCTGCGGCTGAAGTTAAGGACGGCGAGCTGGCCGCAGCGGCGACGGCGACCGCTGCTGCGACTTACCCGGACGAAACAATGAGGACCCACTGATGCTCGACCTCGGCAACCTCCCCCGCACCGACAGCCCCGCTACGCGCAAGCTGGCGCAGATCCTTGGCTGGCGCCTGCTGGTGCCGGCGCTGCGGGCGCGGGCGCGGCGCCGCCTGGACCGCCTGCGCCCGGGGGCGGCGACGGTCGTCACCGTCAACTGGAACTCCTGGCCCCACCTCGAGGTGCTGATCGACGTCGTGCGGCGGCGCAGTCCCCCCGGCACCGCGATCATCGCCGTCGACAACGGCTCCGAGGACGAGTCGCGGCAGCGCATCTCCGAAGACCCTGATGCGAAGGGCTTGCTGCTGCCGGCGAACGTCGGGCACGAGCTGGCGATGGACCTGGGGGTGCTCCTCGCCGAAACCGAGTTCGTAGTCGCCCTCGACGTGGACGCCTTTCCCCTCCATGAAGACTGGCTGGACCGGCTGCTGGCGCCGCTCTCCGAAGGAGCCCAGGTCTCTGGCGCCCGGCTCAACCGCGAATACGTCCACCCCTGCTGCTGGGCGATGCGCAAGGCGCGCTTCGTCGAGCGCAGGCACTCCTTCCGCGCCCATTATCAGCCGCGCGAAGACGGTCGCGATGCCTCCGGCGACGTCGGCGAGGAGATCTCCGCCGCGGAGTCCCCCAACCTCCACTTCTTCGAGGTGACGAGCCAACGCGGCCCCGGCGACGTCGGCACCGTCTTCGGCGACCTCGTCTACCACAACTTCTACGCGACCCGGTTCAATGCGACTTCGGAGGCGACGCTCGATGGCGTCGTCGCAGCCGACGACCCCGCGCGGGCATGGGACGAGGCGCTGCAGCGGTACGTCTATTGACCGAGCCGGCGCGCCAGCACCAGGGTGGCGCTCGGCTTGCCCCAGGTGAGGCCGAGCCGCTCCAGCCGCACCGCTGCCGCCAAGAAGGGAAAGGCAACCAGGCGCAGCAGCAGCGGTGCACCTTTGATCCGGTCGCGTATCTCTTGGGCGGCGGCGGCAAGGCTGCGGTAGGTCGGCCGCAGCTCGACCGGCTCGAGGCCGGCGGCGCGGACGTCTGCGGCGATCTCATCGCGGCTGTAGCCGTGGCGCACCTCCTCGCGCCAGATCCCGATGCTGCCCGGCAGGACCGAGGCCCAGTTCCGTTCGGGTACCTGCAGCGCCAGCAAGCCACCCGGCGCCAGCGCCCCAGCCATGCTCCGCAGCGCGGCGGCGTCGTCCGGGATCTCGTGCAGGCACTCGAGAGCGACGACGGCGTCGAAGCCGGCTTCGGGAAGCGGGCGGGTGAGGTCGGCCGGCTCGAAGCGGACGTTGCCGAGCGACCGAGCCGCAGCGCGGGAGCGGGCGCCGGTGAGCAGGTCCTCGCGGCGGTCGACGCCGAGCAGCGCCCAATCGGCGTGCCGCTTGGCCAGTGCGAGCGTCAGCAGCCCGTCGCCGCAGCCAGCATCGAGCACGCGCAGGGGTCCCTCCCCCGCCTCGGCGGAGAGAACCTCGTCGGCGAGCGCCAGGCGCAACCGCCGCGAAGGAGCCATCAATGCCAGCCGCTCCTCGAGGACGGCGCGAAGCTTGTCGAAGATGCCCACCCGCGCATCATTCCCGACGCTTCGGCGGTGACGGTATGAGGGGATGGTCGGATGCGCCCTGGCGCACCCGGCTCCTGCGGCGGCTGCGTCTGCCGCCCGCGCTGCTGGCGCCGCTCGCATCTCGCTCGCCGCGCTGGGCGGAGCTGGCCGACGACCTCGCTTACTGGAGGCGCGTCCGGGACGAGGCCACCCCGAAGGAGTGGCGGCGCCTGACCAGCTCCTACTCGGTCCTTGTCTTTCACCGCTTCGCCGGCGAGCTGAAGCCGGGACAGGAGCGGATCGACATCGCCCCCCGGCGCTTTTACCGTCAACTGCGCCTGCTGCGCCTGCTCGGCTTCAAGCCGCTCGTGTTGGAGGAGTTGCTGGCATTCCACCGCGGCGAGCGCAACGACCTGCCCCGGCGCCGCTTCGCGATCACGGTCGACGACGCGATGGCCGATGCGGTCGAGCCGCTGCGCCGCATCGCCCGCCTGCACCCACAGCTCTTCGTGCCGACGGCCGAACTTGGCGGCAGCGCCCACTGGATCGATGGCGAGCCCGTCGCCGGCTGGGAGGAGATCCACGAGCTCGCCGCAGCCGGCGTCGCGGTCGGATCCCATACCCGCCATCACCGCCGCCTCACCCAGCTCGACCCGGCGGAGCGAGAGCGTGAGCTGGATGGCTCGCTGGCCGAACTTCGCGAGAACGTGCCCGGGGCTGTGGCGGTGCTCGCCTATCCGAACGGGGACCACGACGAGGCCGTCTGCCGCGCCGCCTCAGCGGCCGGTTACGAAGCCGCCTTCACTACCGAAAAGGGCCGCAATGACGCCAGCGCGGACCCATTCCGCCTCCGCCGCGTCAGCGTCCACGGCGCTGACGGCGCCCTCGCCGTCCTCTGGAAAGTCCTCACCGGCGAGACCCCGCCGAGCTTCTGGCTGCAGCTGCGGCGCTAACTCCGTCGCAGCTCCTCTTCGACCAGGCCGAGGAACATCCCCCTGCGCAGGTCCCCCGGCCGCGGCGGCCCGGGCGACTCGAGCTGGAGGTGGCGGTAGTCGCTGCGGCTGTGAATCAGCCAGCAAAGGAGGCGGAGGCGGCGGAAGTCGTCTGAGCCGATGTCGAGGGCGGCGCTGTAGTCGGCAATCGCCTTGGCGGCGACGCGACCGTAGGGGGTGCCGGGATCGAGGAGGCGGGCGTAGGACTCGCGGGTGTGGCCGCTCTCGATCGCCTTGTCGAGAACGAAGGCGCAGTTGGCGAGGAAATAGACGAGGTCCATCCCCGGCAAACCGTCCGGCTCGGCCGACTCCCAGTCGAGCAGGACAGGGTCTCCGCTCGGGGTGATGAGGATGTTCCAGGGCGAGCAGTCGCGATGCTCGTAGGCGGGCGGCAGGTCGCCGAGGCCGTCGAGGGCGGCGCGCGCGTCGGTGACGAGAGACGGCGGGATGACGGAACCGAATTGCCGCTCGAAGTCCGCAAGCGCCTCTTCGAACGGCCGACGCCGATCCGAAGCGCGAGCCTGCATTTCGCCACCCATAGGGGGGTCAATTGCAGTGTGAGGGATTTGAGCATCCGCGTTGGCCAGCTCGATCAGGACCTGCGTCACTCGCGTCGCCATCGCTTCGAAGTTCTCCGGGCGCAGAAGGTCGAGCAGCGACCCGCCCTCGACCGCGTCTTGGACGACCGCGAAGCGGCCGGCCCGGTGGCCCTCGCCGCGGAGGTTCGGAACGCCCTGGAGGCCCGGCCGCTCCTCACCCAGCCGGCGCAGTACGGACGCCTCCCGCTCCAAGCCCGGCTCCGCTTCGGCGACGCGGGCGAATTTCGCGGCCGCGGTCGGCCTCTCCACGCCCGGCTCGAAGGCGAGGCCGACCGCCTTGTTGATGCTGCGATGGCCGGTGGTGAGGAGCAGGAGGGGTGCCGAGGGCGGCAGCGGAAGGTCGCCGACCCGATCCGCAGCGCTGTCCTCCGCCCCATCCAAGCGCCTGCCGACCAGGTAAAGCGGCGCCAGCAGGCCGGCCTTGTGGGCAAGGCGCCACAGCCAGCGGAGCAGGCCATCCCTGAGCGAACCCGTCCGCCGCGTCGCAAGCAGGTAGTCGACCGCCTCCGGCGACTCGACCGGTAGCCAGAGCTGCGGCAGGCGGTGCGGCAGCGGTCCCGCCCAGTACACCCGCACGTCGCTGTACCCGGCTGCTTCGAACCGCCGCCGCGCGCGCCGGGCGCCGCCGGGCCGCGGCAGCCGCCAGTGGGCGAGGAGCTCCGCCTGCGGCAGGAGGAAGCGCCAGTCGTTGCGCCGCAAGATCGCGTTGCGGCGTGACTCCGGCAGCGCTTCGGCCGCGGCGAGGTCAGCAGCAGCAGTCGCAGCGGTCGCCCCCTCCCCCAGCAGATCGCGATAGACGTCCGTCACCCGCCGCGCCATCTGCTCGCGCCGCAGGCCGGCCTCGACCCGCTCGCGCGCTCGCGCCGCCATCTCCATCCGCAACGCCGGCTTGCCGAGCGCCCGCCGCAGCGCCGCCGCCAGCGCCTCGGCGTCGCCCGGTGGCACCAGCAGGCCGCTGCGACCGTCCTCGATCAGCTCGTCGGTGCCGCCGATCGCCGAGCTGACGATCGGGATGCCGGCCGCCATCGCCTCCAGCACCGCCAGCGAAGAGCCCTCGTAGAGGGAGGGCAGGGCGAAGAGGTCGCAGGCGGCGAGCAGCTCCGGCACATCCTCGCGGCGACCGAGGAAGCGAACGCGCTCGGCGACTCCGAGGCGCTGCGCCAGCGCTTCCAGCGGCTCCCGCTCAGGGCCGTCGCCGGCGAGGACGAAGATCGCGTCGGGCACCTCGGCGGCGGCCCCAAGCAGGGTCGCGTGGCCCTTCTGCGCGTGGAGCCGAGCCGGGGTGAGGACCAGTGGCCGTCCCTCGCCCCCGAGCTCCTCGCGCAGGCCCGGCGGCGCCGTCACCGCGGCGCGCTCGGCATCGACGGCGTTGTAGACGACCTCGATCTTCTCCGCCGGCCAGTCGAGCCTCTCGACGAGTTCGGCGGCGATCGCGCGGGAGACGGCGACGTAGCGGCCGACACCGCGCGCTAGCGCCCGCAGCTGCCAGTAGGCGGAGTGGTTCGGCGGCTCGTACTCGCCCACCTGCACCGTCCCCAGCACCGCCGGCACCCGCGCCAGCACCGCCGCCGCGAGGGCCCACTTGCAGGCGACCGGGGAGCTCATGTGGGCGTGGAAGACGTCGGGGCGCTCGCGCCGCAGCAGCCGCGCCAGCGCCGGCACCCGCCGCGCCCCGGTCAGTCCCAGCGGCAGCGGCGCCACCCTCCGCACCGGCACCCCCAGCGCCGCCGCGCGCTCGGCCAAGGGCTCGACGCCGGGCGCGTCGTCGAGCAGCAGCGTCGGCTGCCACGCACGGCGGTCGAGCGATTCGAGCAGCATGAACATCGCGTTCTCGGCCCCGCCGAGAACGCGGCTATCGGTGTAGAAGACGGTCGATCGGGCCACGGCTGAGCTCACCGGCGAGCCTCGACAGCTCGCCCTCGTCGTTTGATTCGCGCAGCGCCGCGTCCACCCCTGCCCAGAAGGCGTAGTCGAGGACCGGCCGGTAGAAGAGCGGCGAGCGCCAGAGGCCACCCCGCTCCAGCAGCGAGGCGAACGCGAAGACGGCCCGCGCCGTCGCCGGCGCTCGTCGCGTCGCCCAGAGCAGCACCGCCCGCAGCGCCAGCCAGGTGCGGGAGGCGTCATAGGGATCGGCCAGCCGCAGGGCGCCGAAGAACTCGGGATGGCTGCGGGCCAGCAGCACCGTCGTCCTCCCTTTCTCCTGCGTGTCGCGCTGCAGGCCGCCGAGGTCCTTGCCGTACTCCTGCACGGCGAGCGCCTGCGGGTCGTAGTCGAGCTCGACCCCCGCCTTGCGCAGCCGCAGCGAGAGCTCGACGTCCTCGTTGCCGTAGATCCCGAACGACTCGTCGAAGCCGCCGACCTCGCGCAGCACCTCCGTCCGCAGCGAGGCGTTGCCGGTGTAGAAGGAGCGCGGCAGCGCCAGGTGCTCGGGGTCCGAGAGCCGCGAGAGGTGGAGGTCGAACTTGTCCTTGACGTAGCGGGCGGCGAGGGTGTGGCCGTCGCGCAGCTCGACCGGGACGGCGCCGAGGACGCAGCGGCGGGAGCCGGCCGGGTGATGGGCGCGGTGGCGCTCGACGAACTCGGGGACGACGCGCATGTCGTCGTCGAGGACGATCGCGACCTCGCCGCGCGCCGCCGCCAGCGCCGCGTTGACTGCGGCCGCCCGCCCCCGCGTCGCCGGTTCCACCTGGCGCAGCTCGAAGGGCGCCGCGAAGGCCCCCAGCATCTCCGCCGTCCCGTCGCTGCAGGCGTCCGTCGCGACGACCACCTCGTAGGCGCCACGCTCGGCGCTCTGCCGCGCCAGCGACTCCAGCGCCGCCCGCACCGCCTCACGGCGCTGGTGGGTCGGGATGAGGACGCTGACCGCGGGCCCCTCAGCCATCGCCGTCCCCATCATGGGCGGCCCGCGCCTCCTCGTAGACGGCGGTCAGCCGCTCGGCCCATGCCTCCGGGCTGTGATGGCGCTCGGCGAACCCGCGCGCCCGCTCCCCCAGCCGCAGCCGCCGCTCGTCGTCCTCCAGCAGCGCCGCCGTCGCCGCCGCGATCTCCGCCTCGCCGTCGGCGACCGCCAGCGGCGGCTCCTCGGCGAAGCCGGTGAAGCCCTCGGTGCCGCGCGTCGTCGTTACCACCGCCTTACCCGCCGCCATCGCCTGCAGCACCTTCATCCGCATGCCGCCGCCGGTCCGCACCGGCGCCATCACCACCGCCGCCTCCTCCAGGTGCGGCAGCACGCTCGGCGCGTCGGCGACCAGCTCGACCTGCGGCCCGGCCAGCGCCCGCACCTCGGCCGAGGGGCTGCTGCCGACGATCCGCAGCCGGGCCTCGGGGCGGCGCGCCAGCACCGCCGGCAGGATCTCCCGCGCCAGCCAGATCGCCGCGTCGCGGTTCGGCGGGTGGGCGAAATTGCCGACGAAGAGGATCGTGCCGACGACCTCGCGGGCCGGATTCGCCCGCGGCGGTAAGACGAGGCCGAACGGGTTGACCCGCAGCCGCCGCGCCACGCCGGGGGCCAGTTCCGCGACCGCCTCGGCGTCGCGCCGGCTGAACACCTGGACGCGGTCGAAGCACCGCCACGCTTGCGGTTGGAAGCGGGCCCAGCGCCGCCAGTCGAGCTCGCCGAAGGCCCAGCCCGGCCACTGCCGCGGCGGTCCCGGGCGCCAGTCGACCGGCCGCGGCCGCAGCACCTCGTGGTGGGTGAAGACCGTCGGCACCCCCTGGGGATAGCGGAAGACCGACATCGCGCTGTCCTCGACCGCGACCACGTCGAACTCACGCTCGGCGCCGAGCCGATCGACGATCCGCTGGATCCCGGGGTCGGCGAACCAGACCGTGCGCCAGGGCCGGCGCCCGCGCGCCCAGCTCGCCGCCATCCGCAGCTGCCGGCGCCGGCGCCGCACCCCCGGTGGCGGCCGCCGCCGGTCCGCCGCGTGCGTTTCGACTTCGCCTTGCAACCGCGCGACCGCCTCCGCTTCCCCGGGCTCGTCGCCGACCGCGGTCACCAGCGTCACCTCATGCCGCTGCGCCAGCCCGACGAGCTCGGCGTGGAGGAGGACGGGGATCGCCCCCGCCCCGTCCGCCTGCGGCGGCACCGGGACGACGAGGAGGACCTTCATCCCGCCGCGAGCACGTCCCGGTAGGCCTGTTCGAAGCGCGGGATCACCGCCCGCGCCGCAAACGAGCGGGCGCGCTCGCTGGCCGCCCTGCCGTAGCGATCGCGTCGCTCGGGGTCGCCGATCAGCTCGCGCATCGCCGCCTCCAGGGCGCCGACGTCCCCCTGCGGCACCAGCATCCCGGCATCGTCGCCGATCATGTCGACGTGGCCGCCGAGCGTGGTCCCGATCACCGGCTTGCCGCGGTTCATCGCCTCGGCCACGGTCGCCCCGAACGGCTCCGGCCACAGCGACGGCATCACCCCGAACATCGCCCGGTCCCAGGCCGCCATCACCGCCGGATGGGGAACGTCGGTGAGGACCACCGCATTGGGCGGGAAGCCGCCGGGGGAGTCGCGCTCGTAGGTCCCCATCAGTACAAGCGGCGGCGGCGACTCGAGCCGTTCGTAGGCGCCGAACAGCGTCTCCAGTCCCTTCACTTTGCGGAAGGCGCCGACATAGAGGATGAAAGGCTCGCTCGGCAGCCGCGACAGGTAGGCGCCGACCTCACCGTCGGAGCTGTCGACCGGCTCGTCGGGAGCGACGTCCTGGAAGCTCGGGATCGTCACCTGGACCAGGTCCGGCGGCGTCTCGCCGGGCCCGAACAGGTAGCGGGTGGTGACGTCGTGGACGAAGGTGCTGACGCTGTGCAGGCCGGTCATCTTCCGCGCCAGCAGCGGCCGGCACATGTAGACGCCGGCGGTTGCGACCAGCCCCTTCGGGGCGCCCCCGTAGTACTCGCCCGCGCAGGTCGCGCACTTCAGCGGCGCCGGCCCGCTGCAGGGCTCGCCTTTGCGCAGCAGCGTCCGGTTGGCGCAGAAGTAGCCGTAGTCGCGAGCGGAGATCAGCAGCGGGATGCGCCGCCGCCCCAGCGCCACCGCCACCGAGAAGGCGAGCCAGCCGTAGGCGTGGATCACGTCCGGTTCGAAGCCGCGGATCAGCCGCCGCAGGCCGGCGATCGTGACCGGGTCGGGGAAGGGCGGCTGGTGGCGCTGCTCCGGGGTGCGGACCAGCGAACGCACGGCCGTGCGCAGCTGGCGCAGCCGGTGCACGGTCACGTGCTCTTCCCAGTCGAGCGGCGGCAGGCTGCCGTGCCAGGGGGTGGCGACGGCGACGTCGTGGCCCCGCTCGGCCATCCCCAGCGCCAGCAGCCGCGCCTGCCGGTGGGCGCCGCCGATGAACGGCGGGTAGTGGTCGGTGACGATCAGGATCCGCATCGGGTCAGTCTTCCCCGGCGCCGCCGGCGCCGTGGTGGCGCTGCCATCTTCCCAGGAGGCGGTTGAAGGACGCACGCCTGCCGGGAAAGAGGAAGAGCCCTGCCAGCGGCCGGGCGAGGGGCCGGGGGGCGAGCGCCTCCAGCGTGAACCAGGCGACGAGCATCGCCTTCATCGGCGTCGAGACGTCGAAGCGGCGGCGGGTGGCGCGGAGCGCATCGCGCAGCAGCGCCAGTGGACGGTCGTCGGCGAGCGGGTGGCGGACTGGATCGAGCTTGAGCGAGACGAGGCGGTTGGCGAGGTCGGCGCAGGAGAGGATCGGGCGCGGGTGGTCGAGGCCGAGCTCGTCGGCGAGCCGTTCCAGCGAGCGCGTCGTTGCCCCGGCGAAGAGGACCGCTTCGCGCACGTGGCCGAGGTCGATCCGGTCGCGGGCGAGCTCGTAGGCGTTGCCGCCGTGGATTCGGTACTCGGCGCAGACCTCGTCCAGCAGCGCCGCCTCCCCCAGCAGCGCCGTGAGGTGGACGAGGTACCAGTCGGCGCCGCTGCGCGGGTAGTCGGCGACCGGGATCGGCAGGATCCGGCGCACCGCGTCGGTGCGGAAGCCGGTGCCGCCGCCGGGCAGCCAGGGCAGGTCGAAGGGGTGCGTCAGCTCTGCCCGTCGCTGGTCGCCGGTCGGCGCCCGCAGGTGCCCGCCCGGCTTCACCGCCCCGGTCGGCTTCCCCTCCGCGTCGACGATCGCCATCGGGAACTGGACCTTCGACAGCTCCGGCCGGGCGGCGAACGCCGCGGCGACGCGCTCGGCGGCCTGCGGCCGCAGCACGTCGTCGGCATCGAGGGCCAGCAGCACCTCGCCGGGGCAGCGCTCCAGCCCCGCGTTCAGCGCCGCGGCCTGCCCGCCCTGCTCCTGCAGCACCACCTCGACCCGGTCCTCGTAACGCCGCAGCACCGAGCGCGAGCCGTCCGTCGAGCCGTCATCGACGACGACGACGTGGACCTGAGGATGCGTCTGGGCGAGCGCGCTCTCGATCGCCTGCGGCAGGAAGCGCGCGTAGTTGTGGTTGGTAAGGACGACGTCGAGGGCGAGCGGCGGCTTCACGGCGACTGCGGGAACGTCTTTTGCCGCGGCAGCCAGGTGCTGACCCGACGGTAAAGGCGCCGTGGCTGGCTCGTCAGGTAGAGCGAGGCGACGACGTGCGCTCTGCCGCCGGGCCGCCGGGAAACCGGGATTTCGAACGTCTTTTCTTCCCCCGGGTCGAGAGAGACCCGGTAGGTCTTCGGCCTTTCTTTGCCGGCCCGGGCAACTTCCAGGATGTAAGCCTTCGGGTCCTGCTCGCTACTGAGGACGCCGACCACCACGCCCGTTTCCTGCGAGGTCGCGGGCAGCATCCAAAGGGCGGTGAAGCCGACCGCGTTGCCGGCCGGCAGCGGCCTCTGGGCAAGGACGAGAGCGCCGATCGAGATCACCACCGCGAGCGCGACCAAGCCGGCGCCGAGGGACGACGGGCGCCACGAGAGCCGCAGCGACCGTCGCTGCCCCGGCCGGCCTCGCCGCAGCGCCGCCGCCCGGCAGCAGGCGACGACCACTAAGACCAGCAGCACCGCCCAGCTCAGCGTCGTCAGCCCGAACGGGAAGACATTGAGGAGCAGCGCGCCGAGGGCGAGAAGCATGAGGCTGACGCCGACGCTGAGCGTCCACAACTTCGGCGGCGCCAGCTCCCGCGGCGTGAAGCAGACCGAGGCGACCGCGTAGCCGGGCAGGAAGAGGGTCAACGGCACGGCCGCGATCACCCGCACGATCTCCCACGGGACGAGGACGGCGACGACGGCGCAGATGACCGCCCCCGCGCTCGCCCACTGGAGGTCGCGATGGCCCCTCATCGCCGCGGCCGGTCCTTGAGGTCGTAGAGGACGATCCAGCCGCTGTCCCAGACGCGGCCGACGGGAATGCGGGCAAACTTGTGGACCACGATCTTCGGCCGCAGTTCCTGCCCGTACTGCCCCGGTGAGTCGAAGTAGTAGCCGCGCAGGGTGTCGCCGGAGTTGCGGCGGCGGTCGGCGATCACATAAGGCAGGTTGTTCTTGCGCAGCACCGGCAGCTGCCAGGGCGCGATTTTTTTGTTGTTGACGATGTCTTCGATGTCGGGGCCCTGGCCGCCAAAGGCAATCTGGTGCCCGGGCGTCATCAACAGCCGGGCGTCCGCTTCCGGGGCGGCAAAGCGGCTGCCCGACATCCGCTTTGAGGCGAATTCAGCGAGCGCCAGCGGTTCGGAGTCGATCTCGCGGCCGTGCGCCTTCACCTGCAGCGGCCGCGCCAGCTGCACGTCCCAGGGCCAGCCGGAGATCGCGCCGCCGACGAAGATCACCGCCAGGCCGGCGGTCAGCAGCAGGCGCCGGCGCTCCAGGGTCGGTCCGCCGCGGAGGAACTGCCCCGCCCCGTAGATACCAGCGAAAGCGAGGCCGATGAAGAGGAACTCGCCGGCCCGGTTGCCGGTCTCCCAGGCCGCCGGCGCGAAGCGCAGCAGCAGCGCCCCGAAGAAAACGACCGCAGCGACGCCGAGGACGAGGACGAAGGGGTCGCGCCGCCGTCGGCGCCAGAGCTGGAGCAAGCCGGGGAACGCGACCAACGCAAGCAACAGCACCGAGAGGATCGCCACCGCCCGCGCCGGCGTCGGGGTGACGCCGACCGCTTCGGCGCTGGTGGCGGAGGCGTGGAAGAGAGAGCGCGGCGCCGACTCTCCGGCAGCGGTTTTGAAGACCCCTTCGACCGCTTCCTTCAAGACCGGCCAGAGGTAGCCGACCGTCGAGCGGGCCGCGATCAGCAGCCAGGCGAGGGCGGAGACGGTGGCCAGCAGGGCAAGCGGCCAGGGGTTCGGCCGCCTGACCTTCAGCACCCGGTAGAGGATCGCGAGGACGATGAAGATGATCGCCACCGCATAGGAGGTGACGTGATGGGTGATCGTGATCGCGAGGATCCCCAGCACGGTCGGGACCAGCCAAGCCCGCCGCCGCTCCGGCGCCGCCGCCTCGCCTTCGACGAAGGCCATCAGGACCACCACCAGCAACGGCAGCGCCAGCGACTCGTAGGAGAACTGCGCCCCCCAGAAGAGGAAGTTGGAGCTGCCGGTGTAGATCGCGACGCCGAGGCCGGCCCCGCGGGCCGAACCGCTGACCCGGGCGAAGAGGAAGAAGAGGGCGGCGATGAAGGTGAGGCGGGCGGCGCCGACGAGGATGATCCCGGCGCCGAAGCTCGACATCCCGGTCAGCATCATCAGCGCAGAGGTTGCGCCCTCGAGGCCGGGGTAGCGCGGGGTCACCGGCAGCGCCGGGTTGAAGTAGTAGAGATGGTGGTGTTCGGCGATCCGTTCCGCGTTGAAGGCGTGGACGAACTCGTCGGGGAAGGTGAAGAAGATCGAGTCGTGCACGACCTTGACCCCGTAGAGGGCAAGGCCGAGGATCAGCACCAGGCCGAGGCGCTCGCGGTAGCTCGGCGCTTTCGAGCTGAGCCGGAAGAAGACCGGCACGACGATCACCAGAAGGCCGATCCAGAAGAGCGCCTGGGAGGGGGAGACGGTCGCCCGCGATCGTGCGTTGGCTACCGAGCAGAGCAGCAGGCCGACCGCTGCCAGCAGAACTAGCACCGGCAGGGATTCGAGCTTTTTGGTTATCCGCGCCGACACCATGAAATCTTATGGTCGGCCTGCGGTCGTAAACCCCATAGCCCTGCACGGGCATGGCCGGAGCGCCGCGAGGACGCCCCGCCCTGACACTGCGGTTTTCAGGCGAGCCGCCGCTCGAGCGCTTCGAGTTGGGCGCTGACCTCGGCCGGCAGCTTGTCGCCGAACTGGGCCAGGTGCTCCTTCACCTGCGGCAGCTGCTGCTTGACCAGGTCGAGGTCGACGCCGAGCAGCTCCCGCATCGCCTCGTCGGAGATCTCGAGCCCGTCGGTGTTGATCGCGCCCTCGGCCGGCAGCAGCCCGACCGGCGTCTCGACCGCCTCGGCCTCGCCGTTGCAGCGGCGGAAGATCCACTCGAGCACGCGGCTGTTCTCGCCGAAGCCGGGCCAGAGGAACTTGCCGTCGGCGTCTTTGCGGAACCAGTTGACGTAGAAGACGCGCGGCAGCTTCGCCCCCTCGTGCTTGCCGATCTTCAGCCAGTGGGCGAAGTAGTCGGCCATGTTGTAGCCGCAGAAGGGCAGCATCGCCATCGGGTCGAAGCGCAGCTGGCCGACGGCGCCGGCCGCCGCGGCGGTCGTCTCCGAGGACATCGTCGCCCCCATGAAGACGGCGTGCTCCCAGTCGAAGGCTTCCTGCACCAGCGGCACCACGGTGGCGCGGCGGCCGCCGAAGAGGAAGGCGTCGATCGGCACCCCGGCGGGGTCCTCCCACTCCGGCGCGATCGAGGGACACTGCGCGGCGGGGGTGGTGAAGCGCGCGTTCGGGTGCGCGGCGGGGACGTCGGAGTCCGGCGTCCAGTCGTTGCCGTGCCAGTCGATCGCGTGCGCCGGCGGCTCGCCGGTCATTCCCTCCCACCAGATGTCGCCGTCGTCGGTCTTGGCGCAGTTGGTGAAGATGGTGTTGCGCTCGATCGTGTCCATCGCGTTCGGGTTGGTCTTGTGGCTGGTGTTGGGGGCCACGCCGAAGAACCCGGCCTCGGGGTTGACGGCGTAGAGGCGGCCGTCCTCCTTGAACTTCATCCAGGCGATGTCGTCGCCGATCGTCTCCAGCTTCCAGCCGGGCAGGGTCGGGACCATCATCGAGAGGTTGGTCTTGCCGCAGGCCGAGGGGAAGGCGCCGGTGATGTACTTGACCTCGCCCTCAGGGGAAGTCAGTTTGAGGATCAGCATGTGCTCGGCCATCCAGCCCTCGTCGCGGGCCATCGCCGAGGCGATCCGCAGCGCGAAGCACTTCTTGCCGAGCAGGGCGTTGCCGCCGTAGCCGGAGCCGAAGGACCAGATTTCGCGCGTCTCGGGGTAGTGGACGATGTACTTGTTGTCGGCGTTGCACGGCCACGGCACGTCTTCGGCGCCGTCGGCCAGCGGCATCCCAACCGAGTGGACGCAGGGGACGAACTGGCCGTCGTCGCCCAGCACCTCGAGGGCGCCCTTGCCCATCCGGGTCATGATCCGCATCGAGACGGCGACGTAGGGCGAATCGGTCAGCTGCACGCCGATTTCGGAGATCTCGGAGCCGAGCGGGCCCATTGAGAAGGGGACGACGTACATCGTGCGGCCCCGCATCGCCCCCTTGAAGAGGCCGCCGAGGGTCTCGCGCATCTCGGCCGGGTCGCACCAGTTGTTGGTCGGGCCGGCGTCCTCCTCCTTCTCGGAGCAGATGAAGGTGCGGTCTTCGACGCGGGCGACATCGCCGGGGTCGGAGAGGGCGAGGTAGGAGTTGGGACGCTTGGCGTCGGAGAGCCGCTCGAAGGTGCCGCCGTCGATCAGCAGCTGGCAGAGGCGGTCGTACTCTTCGGCGGAACCGTCGCACCAATAGACGGAATCCGGCTCGGTGAGCGCGACGATCTCACCCACCCATTGCTTCAGCTTGGCATTGGTCGTCAACTCCGAAGGGGCAGTGGTCAGGTCGCTCATTCGCCTCTCTCTATTTCTTGGGTTTGAGGCCGATCATCGAGATGTCGGCGTCCTTGTTGCGGATTTTCAAAATGGCTTCTTCCCGCCTGCCGTCCGGAAAAATCACTTCGCACGTGAAGGTCGCGCCCGGGTCGACAGACTGGTGCGAGGGGCACTCGACGGCCCGAATCTTCTCATGAACCGACTTTTCAAGGCTGGCTTGGACCGTGTCCTGAAGCTTTTCCCGGTCGATCACGGTTCCACACCCGTAGAACGTCAGGACGCTGACGAGCAGCGCCAGAGCAAGGAAAAAGCGGGGCCGGAAGCGCCTCCTCGGCCCGGATGAGACGGGGAACACCGCCGGGAGTAAAGCAAGGACGGGCGACGCCGAGCGCGATAGGAGGGGGTGCCATCTCGAACGCCTCGGCGCTTCAGGGGAAGGCTTCTAGCCCGCTCCCCAAGTCGTGGTTCCTTTCGCACGAAATACGTGCTTAAGGAACCACGCAACGGCCAGATTGCCGGCAGCTTCGATTCCGTGGTTCCTTTCGCACCACATAGGTGCCTTAGGAACCACGGGATTTGGGGTGGGGCGACGGGGGGTGGGGCGCGTTCGTTAGGGTTCCGCGCCGCGATGCGGTTCTACGAGTACGAGGCACGCAAGATCATCGAGCTGGCGGGGATTCCCGTCACCAAGTACGGCTTCTGCACCAGCGCCGATGAGGCACGCAAGGTCGCCGAGGAAATCGGCGGCCCGGTCGTGATCAAGTCCCAGGTGCTGACCGGGGGCCGGATGAAGGCCGGTGGCGTCAAGTTCGCCGACACGCCCGACGAGGCGGCCCAGCATGCCGAGGAGATCCTCAAGCTGGAGATCAACGGCCACATGCCGCGCGGCGTCCTCGTCGATCCCAAAGCCGAGGTCAAACAGGAGTACTACGCCGGCGTCGTCTGGGACGGCACCGCGAAGCGGCCGCTGATGCTGTTCAGCGACATGGGCGGGATCGACATCGAGGAGGTCGCCGAGACCCACCCCGACCACGTCGGCAAAGGCCACGTCTCCAACCTCCTCCCCGTCTCCGACTTCGAGGCCAAGCAGGTCGTCGCCGCCACCGGCGTCACCGGCTCGCAGCTGAACCGCGCGACCCCGGTCCTCGCCCGCCTCGCCCGCCTCTTCCGCGACAGCGACATGACCCTGGCCGAGATCAATCCGCTGGCGGAGCTGACCGACGGCAGCTTCGTCGCCCTCGACGCCCACATGGAGATGGAGAACGAGGCGGTCGGCCGGCAGAAGAAACTGCTGCGCAAGGAGCTGCAGATCGCCGAGGACGACACTCGCGAGACCTACGAGCCCTCCGACTTCGAGCGCAACGTCGGCGCGATCGACGCCGCCGACCACCGCGGGGTGATCCAGGGCAAGGACCACGGCTTCACCGGCAACCTCGGCCTCGTGATCGGCGCCGGCGGCGGCTCGCTGACGCTGACCGACGCGGTCCGCAGCCAGGGCGGCAAGCCGGCCAACTACTCGGAGATCGGCGGCAACCCATCGGTCGCCAAGGCCTGCGGCCTCGCCAAGGAGGTGCTGGAAAAGGACGGCGTCGAGAAGATCGCGGTGATGATGTCGATCGTCTCCAACACCCGCGTCGACATCGTCGCCCGCGGCGTGATCAAGGCCTGCCTCGAGCTCGGCAAGGACCCGGGCGAGACGATCGCGATCTTCCGCATCCCGGGCGCCTGGGAGGAGGAGGGCTTCAAGATCCTCGACCGCTACGGCGTCGAGTACTGCGACCGCTCGGTCTCGATGTGGGAGGCCGCGGGGCGCGCGGTCGCCAAGATCCAGGGAGCGCCCGCATGAGCATCCTCCTCGACAAGGACACCACCTTCATCGTCCAGGGGATCACCGGCCGCGAGGCGGTCAACCTCACCCGCGAGTGCCTCGACTACGGTTCCAAGATCGTCGGCGGCGTCACCCCCGGCCGCAAGGGCCGCGAGGTCCACGGCGTGCCGGTCTTCGACACCGTCGCCCAGGCGGTCGAGCACCACGGCGGCCCGATCGACGGCTCGGTCGTCACCGTCCCCCCCGCCTTCACCAAGGACGCCGTGCTGGAGGCAATCGAGAACGGGATCAAGCTGATCGTCGTCGTCACCGAGCGGATCCCGCGCGGCGACGTCGCCCAGATGGTCGAGCTCGCCGACATGAACGACGCCCGCATCATCGGCCCCAACTGCCTCGGCCTGATCGTCCCCGAGGTCTGCAAGATGGGCGGCATCGGCGGCCCCGCCAAAGACGCCGCCAAGGCCTACCAGCCCGGCCGCGTCGGGGTGATGAGCCGCTCCGGCGGGATGACCACCGAGATCTCCTCCTCGCTGACCGCCGCCGGCCTCGGCGTCTCCACCGCCGTCTCGATCGGCGGCGACGCGATCATCGGCTCCACCTACGCCGAGCTGATGCCCTACTTCGAGGCCGACGAGCAGACCGAGGCGATCGTCATCTACACCGAGCCCGGCGGCCGCATGGAGGCCCAGCTCGCCGAATGGGTCAAGGACAACAACAGCCGCCTCCCGATCGTCGCCTTCATGGCCGGCAAATTCATGGACGACGAGGAGATGAAAGGCATGAGCTTCGGCCACGCCGGCACGATCGTCGAGGGCAAGGAGGACACCGCGACCGAGAAGATCGCCCGCCTCGAAGCCGCTGGCATCCGCGTCGTCGAGCGCATCGACGAGATCCCGGACGTGGTCAAGGAGAAGATCGGAGCGACCGCCTGATGGCCGAGACCATGAACACAGTCTTCATCGACGTCGAAGTAGACGACTCGATCCGGGGCGACGCCGCCCTCGCCGCCAAGCTCGAGGAAGTCTGCCCCGTCGACATCTACAAAGACGCCGACGGCAGCGTCGAGATCGTCGCCGCCAACTGCGACGAGTGCGTCCTCTGCAAGCTCTGCATCGAAGCCAGCCCCCCGGGCACCGTGCACGTCAAGAAGCTCTACGACGGCACCGAGCTGAGCTAGCACGAAGGCCGATAGCTTTCGCGCCGTGATGGGCGCCGAAGGTCCTCCACCTCTCTGGCCAGACGAGGTCTATGAGGAAGCGGCGCCGCGGATCGGTCGTGCCTGCTTTGGCCTGCTGTTTCAGGAGAAACATTGGATCCATCGGCGGGTCGACAGATACAGCGTCCTCAGCCCCGAGCTGTTCCATCGATATGCGTCGGTGGATTTCACGGTCCCGGAGCTGTTCCGAGAAACCCTCGCCATCCGCGATGGACAGTGGCTAGTGCCCATCGCCGCGCTGCCGAAGGAACCGCTCCGAAACTTCGATCTTCGCGACGAGACCGGGCGGGCGATCCCGGTTGTCGGCAGAGAGCACAACGCACCGATCGCGGAACACGCGATTCGCGCGGCGGCGTCGCTGACTCCGGAGATAGCAGAGACTGACGACCTTCCCGCCGAACTGCAGGCGTGGATTTCCCGCATCAGCAAACAGAACACGGAGGACGCGGAGGCTGCCCTCGGAGAAATGCTCGAAGCGGCGGCGGGTGATGCGGCAGCTGCGTTAATAGAAAATCCAAGGGCGGCGCTGCTGCTAAGTGACCTGACCTCGCGTTACCTGCTGCTCGCCGTTGTGGACAACGTCGAGACACGGCGAGTTCTGAAGTACCGCTACGAACAGTCTTTGACGTGGCGAGCGGTCGCCCGGATCCCCCAAAGATTGGGGTGGGAGCCTCTTGTCATCGCTACGGAAGCGCCGGAAGCGAGCCGAGCCGCCAGCTATCACGCGGAGATCGAGATCCCCGAAGAGCTGCGCATCGACGGCTCGTTCATTCATGATGCGAAAACGCCGACGATTTACGCGATCGACGGGGAAGCCGATCGGGCCGCTCTCCACGCTCCATCGGTCCCGATCGGGTCTCGGCCACGCCTCACTTTCGGGGTGCGACTTGAGCGCTCGGGATTTCCCACCGTAGCCATGGCGACCGCCTGGATAACTGCCCTGATCCTCGTACTCGGCGCTTGCTTCGGCAACCTCTCGACGCCTGCCGCGCCTGAGGCCGCACTTTCGCTGCTGCTTGCAGGCTCAGCCCTGTTCGCCGGCGCCGTGGCGCGTTCCGGCGAGCATGAACTCGTTAGCGCGATGTTCTTCCTGCCGCGAGTGCTGCTGGTTTCGAATGCCCTGGTTGGCCTTGCGGCTGGTGCAGTCCTAGCCCTGGGCCTCTCCCCGTCGCTGATCATGGCAACCTGGCACGCAGCCGCGGTGATTGCTTCCGTAACGGCAGGTATCCTTTCTGTTACCTTCTATCGGGCCGCACGGCCACGGAGGTAGCAAATGACCTTTTCGGACGTTTTACAAATCGTCAAGCAGCGAGGCCAACTACCGGCCGAGATTGCCGTGCCCGAGCCGCGGATCGAGCTAGGCCGGATAAACGGCCAATCAAGCGCCTCGCTCCGCTTGGAGACCGGTGGATCGAGCTCCGAGCTAAGCAGTCAGCAACTTCAAGATCTCGCCCAGCCCTAGGCGAACGTCGGTCGCATATTCGGCCGCGCCTCCTCTTTCCCTATCGCCAATCCCTCCTTGCCCTACAGAGAAGGGACAAGCGTGCGATGCGTCACGTTACGCATATATAAATTTATATTGGGGTAACTTCTACACCGATGGATGCATCGGTTCGCACGCGGTTGTCGCGGGATGACCGGATGGAGCAGACGCTGGAGGCGGCGCATGGGCTGTTTGCCGAGCGCGGCTATGCGGCTGTGACGATGGATGAGATCGCGGCGGCGATCGGGGTCACCAAGCCGCTGCTCTACAACTACTTCGGCAACAAGGAGCGGCTCTACATCGCCTGCATGGAGCGGGCGGGCGACTCGCTGCTGGCGACGATCGCCGGGGCGGTCGGCAAGACCGAGAACCCCGGCGACGCGCTCGGGGCCGGCGTCCGCGCCTTCTTCGGCTTCCTCGACACCGACCGGGCCGCCTGGGCGGTTCTGTTCGACGAGACCCTCCCCCACGGCGGCGAGGTCTTCGACCGCGTGGCCGAATACCGGGGACGGATCGCCGAGCTCGTCTCCGGCTCGCTGCTGGCGCAGCTGCCGGACCACCGCCGCGGGGCCGCGAAGACGGAAATCGAGGCCCTCTCGACCGCCCTGCTCGGCGCCGCCGAGGCACTCGCCCGCTGGTGGCTGCGGACCGAGGCGATCGGCGCCGAAGACGCGGCCGAGCTCCTCGTCTCCACCGTCGAGCCGGGCATCCGCGAGCGCTCCAACCCCACCCCCACTTCAACTTCCAAGTCCCCCCAAGGAGGAAATACCCCCAAATGAACGCCCAGACCCGCAAGGTCGCCGTCGTCGGCGCCAACCGGATCCCCTTCGCGCGCTCCAACAGCACCTACTCGCACGCGAGCAACCAGGACATGCTGACCGCGGCCCTCGACGGCCTCGTCGACCGCTGCGCGCTGCAGGGCGAGCGCATCGGCGAGGTAGCCGGCGGCGCCGTGCTCAAGCACTCCCACGACCGCGACCTCGCCCGCGAGAGCGTGCTCAGCACCCGCCTCGCCCCGGAGACCCCCGCCTACGACGTCCAGCAGGCCTGCGGCACCGGCCTGGAGACGACGATCCTGGTCGCCAACAAGATCGCCCTCGGCCAGATCGACTCGGGCATCGCCTGCGGCGCCGACACCACCTCCGACGCCCCGATCGGCCTCAACGAACAGCTGCGCGAGACGCTGCTCGACGCCAACCGCCAGCGCTCGACGGTGGGCAAACTGCGCACGCTGACCCGCGTCCGACCCGGGCACATCGTCCCCCACATCCCCCGCAACGAGGAGCCGCGCACCGGCCTCTCGATGGGCGAGCACTGCGCGATCATGGCCACCGCATGGGAGGTCGGCCGCACCGAGCAGGACCAACTCACCGTCAACAGCCACAAGAACCTGGCGGCGGCGTATGACCGCGGCTTCTTCGACGACCTGATCACGCCCTACCTCGGCCTCGACCGCGACCAGAACCTGCGCCCCGACTCCAACCTGGAGAAGCTGGCGAAGCTGGGCCCGGTCTTCGGCGGCCCCGAGGGGACGATGACCGCGGCCAACTCGACGCCGCTCTCCGACGGCGCCTCCGCCGTGCTCCTCGCCTCCGAGGAGTGGGCGAAGGAACACGACCTGCCGGTGCTCGCCTACATCACCGAGGCACAGACCGCCGCCGTCGACCACGTCCACAAGCGCGAAGGCCTGCTGATGGCGCCGGCCTACGCGATGCCGCGGATGCTGGACCGCGCCGGCCTCAAACTGCAGGACTTCGACTACTACGAAATCCACGAGGCCTTCGCCGCCCAGGTCCTCTGCACGCTGAAGGCCTGGGAAGACAAAGGCTTCTGCAAGGAGAAGCTCGGCCGGGACAAAGCCCTCGGCGCGATCGACCGCTCCAAGCTCAACGTCAACGGCGGCTCGCTGGCGGCCGCCCATCCGTTCGCCGCGACCGGCGGGCGGATCGTCGCCAGCCTCGCCAAGCAACTGCACGAGGACGGCAAAGGCCGCGGCGTGATCAGCATCTGCGCCGCCGGCGGCCAGGGTGTCGTCGCGATCCTCGAGGCCCCGGGAGGTGCCAAGTAACCATGGCTGACCGTTATTCGCAAGTCGTAAACGCGCCGGTAGTCGGCACGATCGCCAAGCAGCTCGGGCTGCCGCAGCCGGTCTCGCTCGACCGCTACCAGCCGGGCCAGCCGGTCGTCGCCGGCCCGGTCCTCTCCGGCGCCGCGCCGGAAGGCCGCCTCGCCAAGCAGGTGGCGGCGATCCTCGACAGCGTCAAGGCCGAACGCGCCGGCGCCGAGGAGGGCAAGGCGAAGGCGCTGGTCTTCGACGCGACCGGGATCAGCGACTCGACCCGGCTGGTCGAGCTGCAGCGCTTCTTCTACCCCGCGGTCCCGCGCCTGCAGCGCAGCGGCCGCGCCGTCGTGCTCGGCACGCCGCCCGCCGAAGCCGGTTCGGTCGAGGCCCACATCGCCCAGCGGGCGCTGGAGGGCTTCACCCGCTCGCTCGGCAAGGAGATCGGCGGCAAGGGCTCGACCGCGCAGCTCGTCTACGTCGAGCCGGGTGCCGAGGACCAGCTGGAGTCGACCCTGCGCTTCCTCCTCTCGCCGAAATCGGCCTACGTCTCCGGCCAGGTGATCCGGGTCGGCAAGGGCGTCGCCCCGGCTCCCAAGATCGACTGGGAGCGCCCGCTGGAGGGCAAGACCGCCCTCGTCACCGGCGCCTCGCGCGGGATCGGCGCCGCGATCGCCAACACCCTGGCCCGCGACGGCGCCACCGTCGTCGGCCTCGACATCCCGCCGATGGCGGCCGACCTGAAGACGGTGACCGAGGCGATCGGCGGCCGCTCGATCGAGGCCGACATCACCGCCGAGGACGCCCCGGAGCAGATCGCCGCCGAGCTCTCCGACGGGGTCGACGTCGTCGTCCACAACGCCGGCGTCACCAAAGACCGCACGATCGCGAAGATGCCGGAGGAGCGCTGGGCCCAGCTGATGGAGATCAACCTCTCCAGCGAGGAGCGCATCAACGAGGCGCTGCTCGCCAAGAAACTGCTCCAGCCAAACAGCCGCATCGTCTGCGTCTCCTCGATGTCGGGGATCGCCGGCAACTCCGGCCAGACCAACTACGCCGCCTCCAAGGCCGGCGTGATCGGGATGGTCGAAGCGATGGCGCCGGAGCTGGCGAAACGCAAAGCGACGATCAACGCGGTCGCGCCGGGCTTCATCGAGACCCAGATGACCGCGGCGATGCCGATCGGCCCGCGCGAAGCCGGCCGCCGGCTCTCCAGCCTCTCGCAGGGCGGGCTGCCGGTCGACGTCGCCGAGACGATCGCCTGGTTCGCCAGCCCCGCCTCGACCGGCGTCAACGGCAACGTCGTCCGCGTCTGCGGCCAGAGCCTGCTGGGGGCCTGATGGCGAAGACCCTCGACAGCTCCCCCAGCATCCTGCCGCTCTACGCGAAGGCGGCGCTGCCGATGATCCCGGGCGCCTCGCTGCTGCCGTTCGTCCCGGGCGGCGGCGGCGAGATCCCGGAGGGGCTCGACCTGGAGCTGACCGGCGTCCGCGCCAAGCCGGCCGAGGTCTCCGCCTACGCCAAGGTCTGCGGCTTCGCCCTGCGCGACACGCTGCCGCCGACCTACCCGCACATGCTCGCCTTCCCGCTGCACATGGCGGTGATGAGCGACGGCCGCTTCCCCTTCGGCGCGGTCGGCCTTGTCCACGTCGAAAACCAGATCACGCAGCGGCGGCCGATCGGAGTCGACGAGGAGCTGACTATCCGCGTCCGCCCGACGCAGCTGCAGCCCCACCCGAAAGGCAAGACCTTCTCGCTGGAGACCGAGGTGCTGGTCGACGGCGAGGTCGTCTGGGAGAGCGTCAGCACGATGCTGCGCCGCGGCAAGGGCGACGAGAAGGCCAAGCAGGAGAAGGGCTTCGAGTCCGTCGCCGCCGACACCCCCGCCGGCGCCGAGTGGAAGCTCGGCGGCGACCTCGGCCGCCGCTACGCCGGCGTCTCCGGCGACCGCAACCCGATCCACATGCACTCGCTGACCGCGAAGCCGCTCGGCTTCCCGAGCGCGATCGCCCACGGGATGTGGACGAAGGCGCGGGCCCTGGCCCAGCTCGAGGGTCGCCTGCCCGACAGCTTCGAGGTCGACGTCCGCTTCCGCAAGCCCGTCCTGCTGCCGACGCGCGTCGAGTTCGCCGAGCAGGACGCGGGCGAGGAGATCCTCTTCACCGTCCGCGACGCCAGGAAGGGCACGCCCCACGTCGACGGCCTGGTCCGGCCGCTCGGGTCCAAAGCGAAACCGAAGACCGCCAAAACCGGAAGGAAGAAAACGAAGTGACGACCACCACCGACAACAAGGGGATGGCGGAGCGCGGGATGGGCTTCGGCCTGCGGGCGCTCAACCGCCTCGCCGGCTCCGACCTGCTGGACCGGATTCGCATCCGCAAAGGAGTCGAGAAAGCCCTCTTCCAGGGCACCAAGAACGGCTTCCGCACCGCCACCGCCGCCGGCCGCACCTTCAAGGCCGCGCAGAGCCTCGGCAAACCCGCCCGCCAGAAGAAGGGCAAATCGAAAGGGCTGTTCGACCTCACCCCTGACGACGAGCAGCAGATGTTCCAGGAGGCCGGCCGCGCCTTCGCCGCCGACCAGCTCCGCCCGGCGGCCTTGAAAGCCGACGAGGAGCGCGCGACGCCGAAGGAGATCCTCGACCAGGCGGTCGCGCTCGGCGTCAACATGCTCGGCGTCCCCGAGGAGCTCGGCGGCGTGATGACCGAGCAGGCAGCCGTCACCAGCGTCCTGATCGGCGAGGCCCTCGCCCACGGCGACATGGGCATCGCCTACGCCGCCCTCGCGCCCGGCGCCGTCGCCACCGCGATCGGCCTCTGGGGAAGCGCCGAGCAGGAGGCGACCTACCTCCCCGCCTTCACCGGCGAGGACGTGCCGGCCGCGGCGCTGGCGATCCTCGAGCCGCGCCCGCTCTTCGACCCCTTCCAGCTGGAGACGAAGGCGAAGAAGAAAGGTGACGAATGGGTGCTGACCGGCGCCAAGTCGCTGCTCGCCCGCGCCACCGAGTGCGAGCTCTTCCTCGTCGCCGCCGACGCCGAGGAGATCGGCCCGGCGCTGTTCGTCGTCGAGTCCGGCGCCAAAGGCCTGACGATCGAGGACGAGCCGGCGATGGGGCTGCGCCCCGCCGCCACCGGCCGCCTCCGGATCGAAAAGGTGAAACTGCCGGGCAGCGCCCTGCTCGGCGAGGGCAACGCGAAAGCGAAGGACTACGCCGACTGCGTCAACCGCGCGCGGATCGCCTGGTGCGCTCTGGCGACCGGGACCGCGCAGGCCGTCCTCGACTACGTGATCCCCTACGTCAACGACCGCCAGGCCTTCGGCGAACCGATCTCCAACCGCCAGGGCGTCGCCTTCCCCGTCTCCGACATCGGCATCGAGCAGAACGGGATGCGGCTGGCGACCTACCGGGCGGCGAGCCGCGCCGACCGCGGCGAGAAGTTCGACCGCGAGGCGGCGCTGGCCCGCCGGCTCTGCACCCAGAAGGGGATGAAGATCGGCTCCGACGGCGTCCAGCTGCTCGGCGGCCACGGCTTCGTCAAGGAGCACCCGGTCGAGCGCTGGTACCGAGACCTCCGAGCTGCGGGCGTGATGGAGGGCGCCCTCCTCGTCTAGGGGCGCGTTCCTCTCGCATACCGAGAGCAAAGCGACCCATCCAGACTGAGCGAAAGGCCCCGAACAAAGGACAGAATGATGATCAACCTCGAGGTACCGAAGAAGTTCAAGCCGCTGGCGAGCCAGGCAAACCAGGTCGCCACCGAGGTGTTCCGCCCGATCTCGCGCAAATACGACGAGGCCGAGCACAGCTACCCGAAAGAGCTCGACATGCTCGCCTCCCTGATCGACGGGATGAACGAGGGCTCCGACATCGGCGGCGCCGGCGCCGCCGGAGTCCGTCGCGAAAAGAGCGCCGACGGCGAGAACCGCAACGGCTCCAACCTCTCCACCGTGCTCGGCATCATCGAGCTCTGCTGGGGCGATGTCGGCCTGCTGCTCTCGATGCCGCGCCAGGGCCTCGGCAACTCCGCGATCGCCTCGGTGGCGACCGAGGAGCAGTTGAAGAAGTACGGCGGCAAATGGGCGGCGATGGCGATCACCGAGCCGGAAGCCGGCTCGGACTCGGCCGCGATCCGCGCCACCGCCGAGCTCGACGGCGACGAGTACGTCCTCAACGGCGAGAAGATCTTCGTCACCTCGGGCGACCGGGCCGACCTGATCGTCGTCTGGGCGTCGCTGGACCGCTCGAAAGGGCGGGCCGCGATCAAGTCGTTCATCGTCGAGCGTGACAACCCCGGCCTGAAGCTGGACCGGCTCGAGCACAAGCTCGGGATCCGCGCCTCCGACACGGCCAACTTCACCCTGCAGGACTGCCGGGTGCCGAAAGAGGCGCTGCTCGGCGACCCGGAGGTCAAAGAGAAGGGCTTCGCCGGGGTGATGGAAACGTTCGACAACACGCGGCCGCTGGTCGCCGCGATGGCCGTCGGCGTCACCCGCGCGGCGCTGGAGGAGACGCGCAAGCAGCTGAAGAAGGCCGGCGTCGAGATCGACTACGACAAGCCCGCCCTCTCCCAGCACGCCGCCGCGGCGCGCTTCCTGGAGATGGAGGCCGACTACGAGGCCGCCTGGCTGCTCACCCTGCAGGCCGCCTGGATGGCCGATAACTCGAAGCCGAACTCACTGCAGGCCTCGATGGCCAAGGCGAAGGCGGGGCGCACCGGCGTCGACGTCACCCTCGGCTGCGTCGAGCTCTGCGGCAGCATCGGCTACGGCGAGAACGAGCTGCTGGAGAAGTGGGCCCGCGACTCGAAGATCCTCGACATCTTCGAGGGGACCCAGCAGATCCAGCTGCTGATCGTCGCCCGCCAGCTGCTGAAAAAGACCTCCAGCGAACTCCGGTAGCCAGGGACGCCGACGGGCCTAAAACGCTCCATATAAGAGCGTTTTAGGCCCGTCGGCGGTAGTGCGCAGGCAGTAGCTAGCGCTTCTTCTTCCGCTTCTTTTTCGCCTGTTTGCGTTTCTTCCGAGGTGGGAGTGGTGGGCGCTTCGCCTCGATAGCTGGTTTTACCGAGGTGGCTGGCTTGTGCGGATTTGGTACCGGTTGTTGACCCGGAGGAACATAGATCGGAGGTCGGCGGGTGCCTCACGGTTGCGTAGTTCCTTTCAAACGCTATGGGTGCAAAAGGAACCACGGAAGTGCTTTCGTCATTCAACCGACTGGCCAGCTCAAGAGAATGCGGCTCCTCCATCAGGCAGACTCTCGCTCGGTGAATTTGATCGAGGACTTGATGGAGCGGTCGCCGGCCTCGCGGCTGGGGGTCGTTGCTGTTGACGCTGAGGGGAGCCGGCGGGACTGGTACTTCGGCGAACTGATTGCTAAATCGGCGGGGCTGTCCGGTGCTTTCGCCGCCCGCGGTGTGCGGCGGGGGGACGTGGTGATGACGCTGATGGGGAACCGGATCGAGTGGTTGCTTGGCCTGCTCGCCTGCTGGCGGATGGGGGCCGTGGCGCTGCCTTGCAACACGATGCTGCGGCGGCACGATCTCGAGCACCGGGTCGCCGCCGCCGACCCGAAGCTCTGCGTCGGCGAGGAGGCGCTGCTGGGTGAGCTGCCGGGCGGGGTGCCGGCGATGACGATGGCCGACGTCGCCCCCGTCCTCGACGAGGACCTGCCGCAGGAGACCCCCGCGGCGGTCGAGGAAATGGGTCCGGAGGACCCGGCGCTGATCGTCTTCACCTCCGGCACCACCGGCGAGCCGCGCGGCGTCGTCCACGCCTACCGCTACCTGCTGGGGCAGCGGACCCAGGCCGAGCACTGGTTCGGCTCACGCAAGGGCGAGCTGGCCTGGTGCACCACCGCCACCGGCTGGTCGAAGTCGGCCCGCAACGTCTTCCTCGCCCCCTGGATCACCGGCGCCGCCGCGGTCATCCACGACGGCCGCTTCGACCCGGCCGAGCGGCTCGACCTCGCCGAGGCGCTCGGCGTCAACGTCCTCTGCCAGGCGCCGACCGAGTACCGGATGCTGGCCAAGCGCACCGCGCTGCGGCCGCTGCCGGCGCTGCGGCGGATGGTCTCGGCCGGGGAGCCGCTCGACCCGGAGACGATCAGCGCCTTCCGCGAGGCGACCGGGCTGGAGCCGGCCGACGGCTACGGCCAGACCGAGACCGGCCACGTCATCGCCAACCTCGTCGGCGAGCCGGTGCGCCAGGGCTCGATGGGCAAGCCGCTGCCGGGGATCGAGACCCGCATCGTCGAGGGCGAACTGCAGCTGCTCGCCTCTTCCTCCCCCACCTTCTTCTCCCGCTACCTCGACGGCGAGCGCTTCGAAGGCGAGTGGTGGCAGACCGGCGACCTCGTCCGCGAGGAGGACGGCCACCTCTTCTTCGAAGGCCGCGGCGACGACATCATCCTCTCCTCCGGCTACCGGATCGGCCCGACCGAGGTCGAGGCAGCCCTCCTCTCCCACCCCGCAGTCGCCGACGCAGCCGCCGTCGCCGCCCCCGACCCCGAGCGTGGCGCCGTCGTCCGCGCGATCGTCGTCCTTCGCGACGGAACCCCCAACGACAGCACCTCAAGCGACGACCTCGTCCACGAGCTGCAGGAGCACTGCAAACGCGAGACCGCTCCCTACAAGTTCCCCCGCATCGTCGAGTTCGCCGCCGAGCTGCCGAAGACCAGCAGCGGCAAGATCAAGCGCGCCGAGCTACGCGCCTGACGGGCTGCCGTTGCGCGCGGCGATTCGCCGCTCGACATCGGCCAGGCTGAACCCCGGCGAGGCGTCGAATTCCATCGTCATCCGCTGCCGGAAGCGGGCATAGCGGCGGTGGGCCTCGCTGCGCCTGCCGCGCCGCAGGCAGATCTCGATCAGCAGTTCGTGGGCATCGCTGTCGAAGGGCTCGAGCTCGGCCAGCCGCCGGCCCATCTCCGTCGCCCCGTCGAGCCGGCCGAGCTCGATCTCGAGCCGGGCCTGGCTTCGAAGCGCTTGCGCGGCCAGCCCCCGCAACCGCTCCTGCTCCTCGAGCACCCACTCCGCATAGGGGTCCTCGGCGAGAAAATCCCCTTTATAGAGACGCAGGGCGGTGGCGAGGTGACCCCGGGCCAGCTCATGGCGGGTGCGGTCACAGGCGGCCAGGCCCGCAAGCGCTTCGCGTTCGAACTCGTCGGCGTCGAGCCAGACGTGGCTGGCGTCGAAGAGGTAGCCACCACGGTGGGAGACGACGAAGCGAGCGGGCGAGCGATGCTTCCGCTCCGGCTCGATCCGTTCCCGCAACGCGTGCACGTTGTAGCGCACGCGGCTGCGACCCTCGTCGATGCCGGCGTCCGGCCAGAACGCCTCTGCCAGCTGGTCGTAGGTGACGATCTGGTTGCGGTTGCAGAGCAGGTACTTGAGCAGCTGGCCGGGACGCTGCTCCAGCCAGGCGCCGCCGATCGAGCGGCCCCCGGCCTCCAGCCCCAGCCTGCCGAGGGTCGAGATCTGCAGGTCCAACCTCTCCGGCACAGCCGCTGCCTCGCCGCTCTCGGGGGAGGTGCGCCGCCGCCGGTCGCCGCTCCGGCCCGGGCGCAGGTGGAAGAGGACGCGCGGATTATCGCCTCCCACCGTGCAGACGCTCACCCAAGCCGCCGCCGTCAGCCGCTCCCGCTCGATGTCCACCCGCACCTCCGGCAACGACACATCGGCCGCCAGCGCTCGTTCGCAGAGGCAGCCGCCCTCGATCAGCGGCCCGAGGCGGCCGCAGATCAGCTCACAGCAGCTCCAGCGCCCGGGCCCCTCCGCATCGGCAGGCAGGAGCATCTGCCTGGCCTTGTGGTTGAGGTAGAGGAGGCGCCCGCTGCTATCAGCGAGCGCCAGGCCATAGGGGAACTGCTCCACTAATTGTGGTGAGGCGAAGAGCTCCTCGGCGGTTAGAACAGAAGCCATCGTTCGACTAGGTACCTGCTGGAGTGGAAGATAGGTTTTTCAGGAACTTGCGAAGTTTTTATCGAGTCTCTCCTCGTTTTCGCAACCTTACTTTTAGGATGTTCGATAAATTGAAAAGTTCTCTTATCTAATTCAAAGCAAACACGCCACCAAACAGGATCCAACTAAGCGCACCGTAGGTTCACCTCCAATCAGACCGGAGGGGAACCATGGAGTCGATTACGAAAGTCGACCAGAGGGTGCAGGTCCCAGGGGCTCGTCCGACCCGTCACCCACGGGTTGATTCGGAACGAATTGCGGTTGTCGGCCTCGGCTACGTAGGGTTGCCGACGGCGCTTGCCCTGCACCGAGCGGGAGGGACCGTACTCGGGCTCGACATCTCGCAAAGGCGGCTGGCGGAGATCCACGAAGGCCTCTGCGACCTGACCCCGGCAGATCACGAGCGCCTCGCCGAGGCGCTCGGCGACGCGGACCGCTTCGAGATCAGCAGCGAGACCGACCGGCTCGCGGAAGCCGACGGGGTGATCATCTGCGTTCCCACCCCGATCGACTCCCACCAGGTTCCCGACCTGCGCGCGCTCACCGCCGCCTGCGCTTGCGTTTGCGCCCATGCCCGGGCCGGGCAGACGATCGTCCTCACCTCGACCACCTACGTCGGCGCCACCAGGGACCTGCTGGTCGAGCCGCTCACCGAACGCGGCTTCACGATCGGCTCCGACATCTGCGTCGCCTTCTCACCGGAGCGGATCGACCCGGCCAACACCAGCTTTCCGCAGGAGGCCGTCCCCCGCGTCCTCGGAGCCAGCAGCACGCAGTGCGCGCGCAGGGGGGCGCAGATCGTCTCCGCCGTCGCCCCCACCGTGCACCTCGTCTCCTCGCCCGAGGCGGCGGAGATGACGAAGCTCTACGAGAACGCCTTCCGGGCGGTCAACGTGACCCTGGCAAACGAGATGGCCGAGGCCGCCCGCGTTCTCGGCCTTTCCGCGCCGGAGATCGTCGACGCGGCGGCGACCAAGCCCTATGGCTTCATGGCTTTCCAGCCCGGCCCCGGCGTCGGCGGACACTGCATCCCCTGCGATCCCCATTACCTGCTCTGGCAGCTGCGACCCCACCACTCGATGCCCCTGGTCGAACAGGCGATGGCGGGGATCGCGCAACGCCCCCGGCAGGTCGCCGACCGCGCCGCCGAGGTGCTGGCGAGGGAGGCTGGGCGCGGGCTGGTCGACGCCCGCATCCTGCTCGTCGGCGTCGCCTACAAGCCCGGCGTCGCCGACGTGCGCGAGTCCTCCGCGGTGGCGCTGATCGAGCTGCTGCGCACGCGCGGAGCGCGGGTCGAGTACCACGACCCGCTGGTGCCGGTGGTGGAGCGAGGGGGCGAGACCCTGATCGCCGTCGCCGAGCCGAACCCCTCCGGCTATGACCTGCTGATCGCCCACACCCTGCACCCTGAATTCGACTACGGGTTCCTCGACGGCGACCGCCCGTTGCTGGACTGCACCTACCGGCTGCCCGGACGGACCGCCCACCTATGAGGAGCAGCGGGGCCAGCCCCGGCGCCACGGCCGCGCGACAGGTGACGGCCACGAACCGCGATCCCGAGCACGACGAGCGCAAGCAGCGGCTGCTCTCGCCCCAGGCGCTGCTCTGGCTGCGCGCAGGGGTTGTCCTCTTCTGCCTGGCGCCGGTGACGGTCCTCCTCGGTCTGCGGCTTGCCCGACTCGCCGGGGATCCCCTGCTCGCCATCTACGGGGTGGTCGTGCTCCTCACCACCTCGGCGGTGATGTTCATCTCCTTCACCTTCTACCGCGATCCCTCGAAGCGGGGCGCCGAAGTGGTCTCGATGGAACAGCCGCTGGTCTCCTGCCTGGTCGCCTGCAAAGACGACGTCGACGTCATCACCCGCTGCGTCACTTCGATGCTCGAGCAGAGCTACGGGAATCTCGAGGTGCTGGCGATCGACGACGGCTCGACCGACGGTTCCTACGAGGCTCTGCAGGAGCTGAGGAAGAAGTACCCGAAGCACTTCACGCTGCTGCGCAACGAGGATTCGATGGGGAAGAAGCGGGCGCTGGTGAAAGCGAGCGCCGCCAGCCTTGGCGAGTTCATGGTCTTCACCGACTCCGATTGCGTCCTCGACCGGGAGGCGGTCGCGCAGGTGATGCAGGGGTTCATGCGCGACCCCCGGATCGGCGCCCTCTCCGGTGACGCCCGCGCCCTCAATGCGGAGACAAGCCTGCTGACCAAGGTCCAGGACACCTGGTACGACGGCCAATTCTCGATCTGGAAGGCGACCGAGTCGGTCTTCGGCTCGGTCTCCTGCGTCTCGGGCCCGCTCGCCGCCTTCCGCCGCGAGGCGATCTGGAACTACCTCCCGGCCTGGGCCGAGGACTCCTTCCTCGGCTGTGAATTCCGCTTCGCCACCGACCGCCAGCTGACCGGCTACGTCCTCTGCCAGCAGTGGGTCGGCCGCCGCCTCAAGGAGAAGCACGCCGACTCGTTCTTCGTCAGCGAGGTCGACTACCCCGAGAAGCGCTGGCGGGTGGAGTACGTGAAGTCGGCGAAGGTGCTGACCAACGTGCCGCCGACGCTGCGCCTGCTGACCCGCCAGCAGGCGCGCTGGAAGAAGAGCTTCATCCGCAACATCTGCTTCACCGGCCGCTTCTTCTGGCGCCGCGGCCCGCTTCCGAGCGCCCTCTTCTATTCGCACGCGCTCTTCGTCATCGCCACTCCGTTCATGGCCTTCCGCCACCTGATCTGGCTGCCGTTCGAGGGCGCCTGGCTGCTGAGCGGCCTCTACGTGGCCGGGGTCGCGGTGAAGGGCAGCATCTGGGCGATCGCCTACCGGGTCCAGAACCCGGGCTGCTCGCGCTGGATGTACCGGCCGCTGATGAGCCTGATGGGCGCCTTCCTCTTCTCGCCGCTGCTGCTCTGGTCGCTTGCCACCGTTCGCCGTCAAGCCTGGGTGCGCGGCTGATGCGGGTGCGCAGCCTCTCACTGCTGATCACGCTGCTGATCGTCTTCGTCTACCTCGTGGTCCTCACCCGCGGCCACCTGACCTCGATCCCGCACTGACGATGGCCGCGCAGAAGACGACAAGGGGACTGCTCGACCTCTGGGCGCGCGCGCTCGGGCTCACCCTGCTCCTCGGCGGCCTGGCGATCCCCGCCTACGCATTCTGGGAGGTGAGCCGGCCGCCCGTCTACGGCCTCGCCGAGCAGGTCTCCGTGCCCCTGCCCCCGCAGCGCCCCGATCTCGCCGTACCGCCCTACCGGGATGGCGTGCTCGTCCTCTGCTACCACGACCTCGCCAACCAGGCCCACAACAAGTACACCGTCACCCCCGCCGCCTTCGCCGCCCAGATGGTGGCGCTGCACGACGCCGGCTTCCACACGATCAGCGCCCGGGAGTTCGCCCGCTTCTACGAAGGGAAGCAGGTGAAGCTGCCGAGCCGGCCGCTGCTGATCACCTTCGACGACGGCGCCAAGGGCACCTGGATCTACGCCGACCGGATCCTGCACCAGCTCGGCTTCAAGGCCACCGTCTTCCTGATCACCGGGGACGTCTCCCATCACCAGCCCTATTACCTCGATTGGCCTGAGGTGGAAGCGATGCAGGCCACCGGCCGCTGGAGCTTCGGCTCCCATACCGCCGAAGGCCACGGGCTCGTCGCCTCCGACAACAGCGGCGACGAAGGCCCCTTCCTCACGAACCGGGTCTGGCTGCCGGACAAGGACCGGCTGGAGACGCTGGAGGAATACCGGGCCCGGGTCGAAGCGGACCTCGAACGCTCGATCGCCGACATCGAAGAACACGGCCTGCCGCGCCCGCTGATCTTCGCCTTCCCCTTCTCGGCGACGGTCGAGCCGACCAACGATCCGGCGATCGGGCCGATCCTGGCCCACCTGCTCGCCCGCCGCTTCTCCGCCCAGCTGGACAACACGACGACCGCGACGCTGGTGATGCCCCGCCAGGCCGAGCCGCTGCCGCGCATCGAGGTGTTCCGGACGACGACCGCCACCAACCTGCTGCGGGAGGCCGCGGCGACCATCTCGGGAGGTGGATAGAGATGTGCGGAATCATCGGCTACACGGGCGCCGGCAACGTCGCCGAGCGCCTGGTCGAAGGTCTGGAGCTGCTCGAGTACCGCGGCTACGACTCCGCCGGGGTGGCCTTCGACGCCGGCGGCGAGCTGGCGCTGCACCGCGCGGTCGGCGCCGTCTCGGCGCTTGCCGAGACGCTGGAGCCCGGGGGCGAGGCCCAGGCCGGGATCGGACACACGCGCTGGGCGACGCACGGCGGCGTGGCGGTTGAGAACGCCCATCCGCTGGCGGCCTGCGACGAGCGGCTCGCGATCGTCCTCAACGGGATCGTCGAGAACTTCGCCGAGCTGCGCGAAGAGCTGCGCTCGCGCGGCCACCGCTTCCGCTCCCAGACCGACGCCGAGGTCGTCTCCCACCTGGTCGAGGAGGCCTACGAGGAGACTTACGAAGGAGACCTCGCGAGCGCCGTCGCGGCAGCGGTTCCCCGCCTTCGCGGGCACTTCGCGCTCGCCGCCTACCACGCCGGGGAGCCCGGCCGGCTGGTGGCGACGCGGCGCTCCTGCCCGCTCGCTCTCGGCCGCAGCGAGGAGGGCAGCTACCTGGCCTCGATGAGCGGCGCCTTCGCCGCGGCGGTGGACGGTCTCCTGTACCTGGAGGACGACGAGATCGCCGAGGTCGATCCCGATCGGATCCGCATCTACGGACCCGACGGCCACCGCGTCGAGCGAGCGCCGCTGCCCCCGGGCGAAGATCTCGCCAGCGACCGCGGCGACCACCCGAGCTTCATGGCAAAGGAGATCGCCGAACAGCCGGACGCGATCCGGGCGACGCTCGCCGCCAGGCTCGACAGCGAGGGATTGCCGACCGGGTCCGACCTCCCGGACTCGTTCTTCGCCGTCGACCAGGTGGTGCTGGCGGCCTGCGGCACCGCCTACCACGCGGCCCTCTACGGCGGCTACCTGCTGGAGGAATGGGCCGAGCTGCCCTGCCGGGTCGAGATCGCGAGCGAATGGCGGTACCGCACCAAGCGCCTGCCGCCGGGCACGCTGGTGATCCTCGTCTCGCAATCGGGTGAGACGGCCGACACCTTGCAGGCGCAGGCACACGCCGCCGCCCTCGGCGCCCCGACGCTGGCGATCTGCAACGTCGCCGAGAGCCAACTGGCGCGCCAGGCCGACGCCACCGTGCTGACCCGGGCCGGATTCGAGGTCGGAGTCGCGGCGACGAAGACGTTCACCGCGCAGGTGGTCGCGCTGGCGGGGCTGGCGCTCGAGTTCGCCCAGCGCCGTTGCGCCCTGAAGCCGGCGGCGCTGGCCCGGCACGGACGTGAGCTGCGTCGCCTGCCGATGCTGGTCGGGCAATTCCTCGACAGCGACCACCCCACCCTCGAGGTCGCCGACCGGGTCTTCCAGCAGCCGTTCTTCCTCTACCTGGGACGCGGTTTCGGGCTGCCGATCGCCCTCGAGGGGGCGCTCAAGCTGAAGGAGATCTCCTACATCCCGACCGACGCCTATGCCGCCGGCGAGATGAAGCACGGGCCGATCGCCCTGCTCAGCGAGGAGACGCCGGTCGTCTGCGTGGCGACCGCCAGCCCCACTTACGACAAGCTCGTCTCCAACATCCTCGAGGTGAGGGCCCGCGGGGCCTCCGTCATCGCCCTCGCCTCCGACGGGGACGACGAGATGCAGCACTACGCGGACGAGGTGATCTTCGTCCCCCGCACCACCGCCGAGCTGGGACCGCTGCTGTGCGCACCGGCCCTCCAGCTCCTGGCGCTTCGAATCGCCGAGCGGCGCGGCCACAACGTCGACCGCCCGCGCAATCTGGCCAAGACCGTAACCGTCGAGTGAAGGGAAGTCCGATGTACAGACGCCAGCTGAAAATCCTCCTCCCCGTCCTCGCGGTCCTGGTTGCGATCGCCTCAATGGGAGGACTGAACGCCTTCGGCGCGCCGAAGGGGGCCGTGATCTTCCTCACGCCTGCCCGCACGACGCCCGCCGGCAGTTCCTCGGAAACGATCACGATCGGCCTCTCGAGCGGCTTCACCGGGCCGGCCAACGTCAAGCTCTCCACGACCTCGGCAAACGGCGTCTTCCGCAACCTCGCGGACACGGCGACGATCTCGACGGTGACCATCCCCAGCGGCCGGACCGAAGCATCGTTCCGCTATAGCGACACCACCGCCGGTGCTCCCACCCTCACCGCAACCGCGATGTCAACCGCTGCCCGTAAGCAGTGGAACGGCAACATCAGCGGCAGCCAGAAAGAGACGGTCGCCGCCGCCGCACTCGACCACCTGACCCTTTCGCCTTCCTCGACGACTGTCACGAGTGAAACCAAACAGTCCTACACCGCGACCGGCTTCGACAAATACAACAACTCACTCGGCGACGTCACCGCCGGCACGACTTTCTCGATCGCCCCCAACGGCAGCTGCAGCGGAGCCAGCTGCAGCGCCGGCCCGGCGGGCGTCCATAGCGTCGAAGGCACGAACGGCGCGGCCACCGGACAGGCAGCGCTGACGGTCACCGCCGGGCCCGTCGCCCGCCTCGAAATCTCGCCGAAGACGGCGACCATCGAAAGCGGCGGCTCGCAGGCCTACAAAGTCGAGGGCTTCGACGCGGCCGGCAACGACCTCGGCGACTTCACCTCCAAAGCCAGCTTCGCGATCTCCCCCGACGGCTCCTGCGCCGGCGCGACCTGCGGTGCGAGCAAAGGCGGAGACCACGTGGTGACGGCGACGAGCGGCTCGCTCAAAGACGAAGCGACGCTGCACGTCGAAGCCGACGCGCCCACCACCGTCAGCCTCACCTTCGACGACGGCCGCGCCGACCAGATGGAAGCGGGCCAGATCCTCTCCGCACACGGGATGGCCGGGACCTTCTTCGTCATCTCGGGCCGGATCGGCGCCTCGGGGTACCTCTCCCTCGCCAACCTCGAAACCCTTGCCGCCAACGGCAACGAGATCGGTGACCACACGGTCAACCACCTCAACCTTCGCACCGTCAATCGCGAAGAGGCCGAACGTCAGGTCTGCGACGCCCGCGTCCAGCTCGAGGGCTGGGGCTTCCACGTCTGGGACTTCGCCTACCCACAAGGCGGCGCCGACGCCGAACTCGAAGAAGTGGTGCAGAACTGCAACCTCAACTCGGGCCGCGGGGTCAGTGATCTCGTCTCCCCCGGCACTTGCGAAGGCTGCGCCTACGCGGAAACGATCCCGCCACAGCGCCCATACAAGATCAGGACCCCGGACTCGATCAAAGCGACGACGAGCCTGGCAGAACTGAAAGGGCTGGTGATCCAGGCGCAGGAACACGGGGGCGGCTGGGTGCCGCTCGTCTTCCACCACGTCTGCGACGAATGCGACGCGGCCTCGATCGACCCGGAAACGTTCACCGCCTTCCTCGACTGGCTGCAGGAAGAAGCCAGCAACGGGGTCAGCGTGAAAACGGTCCATCAGGTGATCGGCGGCGAAGACAAACCGCTGGTGTCGGGTCCGGTGGCCCCGCCCAAGACCGGGCCGCTGCCCGAAAACCCGTCGCTGGAGGCGGACGAAAACGGCGACGGCGTGCCCGACTGCTGGACGATCGGCAGCTCCGGCGTCAACTCGTTCGAAGCGAGCCGTACCGGCGACGCGCACTCCGGCTCCTGGGCCGAGCGGATCGCGATCACCAGCTTCGAATCCGGCGACAAACGGCTGATCACCAGCCAGGACCTCGGCCAGTGCGCCCTGCCGGCCGCGCCTACCCACACCTACACCGCCTCCGCCTACTTCAAGGGCGAAGGCACGATGCGCTGGGTCGCCTACCTGCGCAACGGCCAGGGAGGCTGGTCCTTCTGGGCCCAGAGCCCACCGCTCACGCCGAGCAGCGAATACGTGCCGATCAACTGGAAGACGCCGCAGGTGCCGAGCTGGGCGACGGCGCTCTCGTTCGGGATCAGCCTGCGCTCGGTTGGCAGCTTCACCGCTGACGACTTCCAGCTCCTGGACAACGGCGAAGCCGACCAGGTGCCCCCGGCGGTCTCGATCACCGCGCCGGAAGGCGGCGCCACGGTCGAAGGGACGACGCCGATCACCGCCGACGCCACCGACAACGTCGGCGTCGTCTCGGTGCGGTTCTTCCTCGACGGGGTTTCGCTCGGTTCGAAGACCTCGCCGACCGTCGAAGGCGGCTCCATCTACAAGTGGAACTGGGACACGACGGCCGCCAGCGAAGGCAGCCACACCCTGACCGCTGTCGCCACCGACGGCGACGGCAACCAGACGACCTCGGCTCCGGTCACGGTCAACGTCGTCCGCGACACCACGGCTCCGACCACGACGATCCAGTGCAACGGGTCGAGCAGTTGCGAAGGCTGGCTGAAAGCACCGGTCAGCGTCACCTTGAAAGCAACCGACAACGTCGCGGTCGCGGCGACGTACTACACGACCGACGGCAGCGAACCGTCGGAAAGCAATGGCACGCTCTACGGCGGCCCCTTCAGCGTCGCCGCGACGACCGAAGTCAAGTACCGCTCGGTCGACTCCTCCGGCAACTGGGAGGCGACGAAGTCGCAGCTGCTGCAGGTCGACGGACAGGCGCCGACGAGCCGGCTCACGGCTCCCGCCGAAGGAGCGACGGTGATCCGCACCAGCACGGTGCCGATCCTCGACGAAGCAACCGACAACGTCTCGGTCACCTCGGTTCGCTTCTTCCTCGACGGTGTCTCGCTTGGCTCCAAAACCACGCCGACGGTCAGCGGCGGCTCCACCTACAAGTGGAACTGGGACACGACGGGGGTCAGCGAAGGCAGTCATACCCTGACCGCGGTCGCGACCGACGCCGCCGGCAACCAGACCACCTCGGCTCCGGTCACGGTGACGGTGGTCGCCGACACGACGCCGCCCGTCACGACGATCCAGTGCAACGGGTCGAGCACCTGCGGCAGCTGGTCCAAAGCGGCGGTGAGCGTGACTCTGAAAGCAACCGACGACGCGGCCCTCGCCGCGACCTATTACACGACCGACGGCAGTGAACCCAGCGCCTCCAACGGCACGCTCTACAGCGGCGCCTTCAGCGTCGTCGCGACGACCGAAGTGAAGTACCGCTCGGTGGACGTCACCGGCAACTGGGAGGCGACGAAGTCGCAGCTGCTGCAGGTCGATACGCAGGCGCCGACGGCGAAAATCACCTCGCCCGCCAGCGGGGCGACGGTGACCGGAACCACGCCGATCCTGGCCGAAGCGACCGACAACGTCTCGATCGCCTCGGTGCGGTTCTTCCTCGACGGCGCCTCGCTCGGCTCGAAGACCACGCCCACGGTCACCGGCGGTTCCACCTACAGGTGGAACTGGGAAACGGGGGCGACCACCAAAGGCACTCACACCCTGACCATCGTCGCCACCGACCAGGCCGGCAACCAGACGACCTCGGCACCGATCTCGGTGACTGTTGGGTGATCCCGCCGGAAAACCCGGGTCCGTTCGGATCGCGATCGCCGTCCTGCTGGCGGCAGCGGTGATCGCGGCGACCGGGCTCATCCACGGCGGCGGGTCCGAGAAGCCCCTCTTCGAAGCCGACTTCGGCGGGCCCAACCGGCTGCTGACCAACGAATGGGCCACCCGCCATCCCGACTCTCCCCAGGCGGTGAAGTCCGCGCAGTGGTTTGTCACCTCCGGCTCCCTCTTCATCCGCGGCGAAGCCGCCACGAACGGGCGGCTCGACGACCTCGCCGCCGACCCGCGGTCGACCAGCGGCACCAATTCGGCGGTCTTCCGGGCTTACACCAAGCGCCGCTTCCAGCCCAACTACAGGCTCACCTGCGAGGTTCGCGTTGAGCCGCCGCAAAGTGTGGCCGGCCTGAACCCGGCACCCTGGGATGGCCTGCACCTGATGTTCGATGCCGAGAGCCCGGCGGCCGCCTACTACGTCAGCCTCTACCGGCGCAACGGGCAGGCGGTGATCAAGAAGAAGACTCCGGGAGGCTCGGTCGCTGGCGGCAGCTACGCCGTCCTCTCGCGCTACGTTCCGGCCCGCCTGCAGGCCGGTCGGTGGGGCGAGGTGAGGGTCGACCTCCGCCGCGCCGGCCCGCACGCGGTGACGATCGAACTCTACGAGAACGGGATCTTGCTGACGACGGCCACCGACGACGAAGCCGTCTCTGAATCGGCGCCGCTGACCAGCGGCCGCGTCGGGATCCGCGCCGACAAAACCAGCTTCGCGATCAAGGACCTGACGATACAAGCCCTGTGAAAGCGGGCCTCAGGGAGACGTGACGACGAAGTTGTCGATGTTGAAGTCGTCGTTGTCGCCGCGGACGCCGACCGAGCCCGGCGCGCGGATCGGGGCGCAGCCGACGCCGTTGTCGGTGGCGCTGAGGAGCTGCGCGCCGTCCCGCCACATCGTGATCGTCACCGAGCCGTCTGCGTTGTTGTGGACGCGGGCGGCGAGATGCTGCCAGACCCCGAACGGGATCGGGAAGCCGGACAGCTCCCCGACGCCGAGCTCGTAGTAGGTGCCGCCGTTTTCCGACCCGCCCGCGCACTTCTTCTTGATCACGATATGGCCGTCGCGGCGATTGAACGAGGCGTAGTAGAGGTTGTACTCGCTCTGGTAGCGGAGCCAGACGTGGACGCCGTCCCAGGCGACCGCCGGCGTGCGCGAGGACGAGGTGAGGTAGTTGTTGCGCAGGTCGAGCGAGACGGTGACGTCGCCGAAGTCGGAGCGCTTGGTGTTGAGGCGGAAGACGTCGGAGGCGGTGCAGGGGATCGAGGACGCGCTGGCGCTCGAGCAGCCGTCGGGGACACCGGTCCAGCCGCTGCCGTTCTGGGCGAAGAGCGAGCCCGAGGTCATTTCCCAGATCGGCGAGGTCGTGGCTTCGGCGCTGCCGGGGTTCCAGGTCGCGTACTCGTTGGTGATCAGCCCGTCGGGATAGTTGAACCCTTCACGGAAGAGTTCCCCTTCCGCAGGTTGAGGAGGCGGCGGTTCTTCGGTCGGGGGCGGCGTCGTTCCTTCGCCGGTCGGCGGCAGTTCTTCGGTCGGGGGCGCCGCCGGCTGCGGTGCGATCAGCCCGGTCGGCTTCGAGGTGGCGCTGCCCGTTCGCCGCGGCGCCGTGGCGGTGACCTTGACCCGGAGGCACAGGTTCGCCGCGGCGGTCGGGACGACGATCGTCTGGCTCGTCAGGCCGGAGATCGCGTGGCACTTCTGTCCCTGGCTATTGCAGAGCAGCCACTGGAAGGAGTAGCTGGACGGCGTCCAGCTCCAGGAGCCGGTGGTGCTGGTCAGCTTGCCGCCGACCACTTCTTCGCCTGAGATCTGCGGCAGGGTGGCCGCGGACGCAGGCGCCACCGCCACCCGCGGAGCGATCCCGACAGCCGAGGCGCCGGCGGCGAGCAGGCAGCAGGCTATGGCTGCGAGAAGCGTCAAACGCGAAAAGATCCTGAAGCAAGCCATAGAGAGGAATCGAGGCGGCCTATCTCCGCATAAAAGAACTCCGCTGTACTGGACAGGTGTTCGAGGGTAGCAAGCTCGCCTGCAGCGGCTCGCCCAGCTACAGAACGGCTAGGCCCTCGGCCGCATCCACCGGCTTGCCGAGGTAGTAACCCTGGGCCATGTCGACGCCGTAGTCGCGCAGCATCTTCGTCGTGTCTCCGTCCTCGACGAACTCGGCGATCGTGCGCTTGCCCAGGCCCCGGGCGATCTCGACGATCGCTTTGACGACGAGCTGGTCCGCGTCGTTGCGGGGCATGTGGCGGATGAAGGTACCGTCGATCTTGATCACGTCGAAAGGGACCTTCTTCAGGTAGGCGAAGGGGCCGAATCCGGCACCGTAGTCGTCGATCGCGACTTCACAGCCGAACTCGGTGAGGCGATCGGCGAAGCCGGCGGCGGTGTCGAAATCGTCCACCCGCGCCGTCTGGGTGATCTCGAAGGTGCAGCGGGCCGGATCGGCTTCGCCTTCGTCGAGCCGCCGTTCGATGAATTCGAGCACCGAGGGGTCGGTCAATGAGGCACCCGAGATGTTCATGTGCAGGGAGACCGGCTGCCCCGCCCGCTCGCGCTCGGCGATCATCTCCAGCGCCCGGGCGACGACCCAGCGGTCGAGCTCCTGCACCATGCCCGAGCGCTCCGCCACCTCGATGAACGACGAGGCCGGCAGCAGCTCACCGTGCTCGCCGGTCATCCGCAGCAACAGCTCGTAGCGCTCGATCCCGCCGGAGGCGAGGCTGCGGATCGGCTGGGTGGCAAGGCGCAGGCGGTTCTGGGTGAGCGCGTCACGGATCCTGGCGCTGGTCGTCTGCGCGCGCTGAGCTTTGCCCGCGGCCTCGCCCGGCGCGTGGAAGAGGACGATCCGGTTGCGCCCCTCCTCCTTGGCCCGGTACATCGCCTGGTCGGCGGCGACGAGGACGGCTTCGGCCGCCCCCCCGTACTGGCCGCCGAACATCGTGATCCCGGCGCTGATCGTCGCCCCACCGATCTCGGAGTCGGACGGGAAGCCCTCTGCCACCTGCACCCGCAGGTCCTCACCGAGCTGCAGCGCCCCGGCGGCGTCGGTTTGCGGCATCAGCACCGCGAACTCATCGCCGGAGAGGCGGGCGACGATGTCGGTGGCGCGGACGCGTTCACGCAGGATCTCGGAGACGCGGCGGATCAGCGCGTCGCCGGCCTGGTGGCCGAGCTTGTCGTTGAGCTCCTTGAGGCCGTCGATGTCGATCACCATCACTGCGCCGCGGCCGCCGTAGCGGGCGGCGAAGGAGACGTACTGGTCGAGCTCAGCCCGGAAGCGGCGCCGGTTCAGCAGCCCGGTGAGCGGGTCGTGCTCGGCGAGGAAGCGCAGTTCCGCCTCGGTCCTCTCGGCCTGCTCGAGCGCGCCCTGAACCACCGCCCGGTCCGCAGGCGCAAGCTTCGCGAGCGCGGCGTCGACCGCCGGGTCACGCGGACTGGTTCCATGCATGTTTTTCATCAAGGCCTCAGAGATGAAAGCTTTCCTCAGAGATGAAGGTATTCGGTTACCCACCGCGGGGAAAATCATCTCCCGGAAACCCGCGCATAGACCCAAGTTTCAGCTATCCCCTGACCCCAATACTTGACTTGTTTGTCACCCGGGTAGGTTCAAGGGGTGTCGAACCGCCTCGCCCGGGAGACCAGCCCTTACCTCCTCCAGCACCGGGACAACCCGGTCGACTGGTACCCATGGGGGCCGGAGGCGATGGAGAGGGCCCGCGAAGAGGACCAGCCGATCCTGCTCTCGGTCGGCTACTCCGCCTGCCACTGGTGCCACGTTATGGAGCGCGAGTCCTTCGAGGACCCGGAAACCGCCGCTTACATGAACGAGCACTTCGTCAACGTCAAGGTCGACCGCGAGGAGCGCCCCGACGTCGACGCGATCTACATGGAGGCGGTGCAGGCGATCAGCGGCCAGGGCGGCTGGCCGATGACCGTCTTCCTCGATCCCGACGGCGTCCCCTTCTACGGCGGCACCTACTTCCCGCCCGACGAGAGCCGCGGCATGCCGAGCTTCCGGATGGTGATGGAAGCGGTCGTCCATGCCTTCGAGACCCAGCGCGAGGAGATTCGCGAACGGGCGCCGGTGACGCGCGAGCGCCTCGGCGCGATCGGCGCGATCGAGCCGCGCGGCGACCTGCCCGGGCCGGCCGACCTCGACCGAGCGGTGCAGCTGCTGCTCGAGGCCGCCGACCGCCGGCACGGCGGGTTCGGCGGGGCGCCGAAGTTCCCGCCCGCCTCCTCGCTGGAGCTGCTGCTGGCGCGCGGCGAGACCGAGCACGTCGAGCGCACTCTGGACGCGATGCTCGCCGGTGGCATCTACGACCAGCTCGGCGGCGGCTTCGCCCGCTACGCGGTCGACGCGATCTGGCTCGTCCCCCACTTCGAGAAGATGCTCTACGACAACGCCCTGCTGGCCCGCACCTACCTGCATGGCTGGCAGGAGTTGGGGCACGAGCGCTACCGCCGCGCCTGCGAAGAGACGCTGGACTGGATGCTGCGGGAGATGCGCGGTCCCGAGGGTGGCTTCTACTCCGCCCTCGACGCCGACTCCGAGGGTGAGGAGGGCAAGTTCTACGTCTGGACCCCCAACCAGATCCGCGACGCCCTCGCAGCCGATCCGACGGACCCGAACTGCATCAAATTTCCGGCCCAGCAGGTAGGAAATTTGATGCAGTTCTATGGGGTCACCGACGGGGGGAACTTCGAGGGAGCGAATGTGCTGCATCTCGCCGAAGGGATTGAGGCGGCAGGGCCAGAGGGGTTGGACGAGATGCGGCGGGTGCTGTTCGAGGCGCGGGCGCGGCGGGTCCGGCCCGGGCTCGACGACAAGCGCCTTGCCTCCTGGAACGCGCTGGCCATTGCCGCCCTGGCCGACGCGGGGGCCGTGCTCGGCCGCGACGACTACCTCGATGGCGCCCGCAGCTGCGCCGAGTTCGTTCTCGGCGAGATGCGCGGGCCTGAGGGCAACCTCCTGCGCACTTACAAAGACGGCCGCGCCCACCTCAACGCCTATCTCGAGGACCACGCCTTCCTGCTCGAGGCGCTGCTGACCCTCTACGAAGCGAGCTTCGAGACCCACTGGTTCAGCGAGGCCCGCGCGCTGGCGGAGACCATGATCGAGCGCTTCGGCGACCCCGAGCGCGGCGGCTTCTACTCGACCTCGGCCGACCACGAGGAGCTGATCGCCCGCCGCAAGGAGGTCGGCGACCACCCGATCCCCTCCGGTAACAGCTCGGCGGCGATGGGCCTGCTCCGCCTCGGTGCCCTCACCGGCGAGCGCCGCTACGAGCAGCAGGCGGTCGAGGTCCTCCGCCTTTTCGCCAAACCAGCCGTCCAGCACCCCGACGCCTTCGCCCACATGCTGCGCGCCCTCGACTTCCACCTTTCCCCCACCCGCGAGATCGCCCTCGTCGGCGACGAGGTAGGCGAACTGGCGGCCGTCATACGCGAGAAACCGCCCCACCACCTCGTCTTCGCCGGTGGCCGAGAGGGCACCGAGCAGCCACCGCTCCTAGCGAGCCGCACGACCGTGGAAGGCCGCCCCGCCGCCTACGTCTGCGAGAACTTCGCCTGCCGGCTGCCGGTGACCGATCCGGAGAAGCTCCGCGCTGAATTGAACCCCCTATAGGGAGCAAAATTCAGCGCTCGCTGAATTTGCTCAGAGGATGGGCAGGAAGTTTTCGATCTCGAACGGCGTGACCTGGACGCGGTAGTCGTCCCATTCCTGCCGCTTGATCTCAACGAAGCGGCGGAAGGTGTGCTCGCCCAGCGTCCGCAGCACCAGCTCCGACTCGGCCGCGACCTCGATCGCCTCGCCCAGCGTCGAGGGCAGCTGCTCGATTCCCTGCTGGGCGAGCTCCTCCTGGGAGAGGTGGTAGAGGTTCTGCTCCATCGGCTCGGGCAGCTCGTAGCCCTTCTCGATCCCTTCCAGCCCCGCTTGCAGCATCGCTGCGAAACAGAGGTAGGGGTTGGCGGCGGGGTCAGGACAGCGCAGCTCGGCCCGGGTCGCCGACTCCTTACCGGGGTGGTAGAGCGGCACCCGGATCAGCGCCGAGCGATTGCGTCGCGACCAGGCGAGGTAGACCGGCGCCTCGTAGCCGGGGACCAGCCGCTTGTAGGAGTTGACCCACTGGGCGAAGAGCGGCGAGATCTCGCGCGCGTGCTTCAACTGGCCGGCGATGAACGACTTCGCCACCGGCGAGAGGTAGTAGGGATCGTCGGCGTCGTAGAAGGCGTTCTTACCGTCGCGGCTGAGTGACTGATGGACGTGCATCCCCGAGCCGTTCTCGCCGAACAGCGGCTTCGGCATGAAGGTCGCGTGGAGGTCGTATTTGAGCGCGTACTCCTTGACGACGATGCGGTAGGTCATGCAGTCGTCGGCCATCTCGAGCGCGTTCTTGTAGCGCATGTCGACCTCGTGCTGGGAGGGGCCGACCTCGTGGTGGGTGTACTCGACGTGGATGCCGAGCTTCTCCAGCGCCAGGACGGTCTCCCGGCGCAGGTCGGAGCCGGCGTCGAGCGTGGTGAGGTCGAAGTAGCCGCCCTCGTCGAGCACCTCGGGGATGCCGTCGGCGGGCTTGGCGGAGCGGAAGTAGAAGTACTCCAGCTCGGGACCGATGTTGTAGGCGTCGAAGCCGAGCTCCTCGGCTCGCTTCAGCGCCCGCCGCATGATCCAGCGGGGGTCGCCCTCGTAGGGCCCGCCGCCGGGAACGTGGATATCGCAGAACATGCGCGCCACGGCGTCGTCGTCGGGACGCCAGGGGATCAGCGCGAAGGTGGTGGGGTCGGGCACCGCCAGCATGTCCGACTCCTCGATCGGGTTGAAGCCGGTGATCGAGGAGCCGTCGAAGCCCATCCCTCCTGCGAAGGCGTCCTCGAGCTCGGAGGCGTTGACCGAGAAGCTCTTCAACTGGCCGAGGACGTCGGTGAACCAGAGGCGGATGAAGCGGACGTCGTGCTTCTTGACCAGCTCGATGACGTCAGCGGCGCTGCGGGGTTGGTCTGCCATGCCTCATCGCCTCCTCGGCTTCTTACGGAGGGCGCAACGATAGGCGAATGAACCACACAGGTGCGGAACGCCGTATTACGGGTACAGAAGGTGCCCGGAGATCGACTTGAAAGGTGCTTGACAACCCGGTATAACTTACGTCAAGTAAGTAAGCGGCTAAAAGTAAAGTAAAGGCCACGTAACGGCTCTGTAAAGCGATTTGCCGCCCAGGGACAGAGCCAGAAGCGAGAAGCGAAGTGACGGTAAAAACCGCAGTAAGCAGATTCCAGATCCACGACGAGCTGACGGCGCCTGACGAGAGCGCTCCTCTCATCAAGACCATTCAGGCCGCCGGTGGCGCGGTGACGAAGTTCGTCGGCGTGCTCGCCGGGGCGCCGGCTGCCCTGCGCGCGTACACGCGGATGCGCTCGGAGCTGCGCGGCGGAGTCCTGCCGCAGGCGACGAGGGAGCGGATCGCGCTGGCTGTCGCGGAGCACCGCGAGGACGACTACAGCATCGCCCAGCACGCGAAGTCGGCGCGGCGGGCCGGCCTCGGCCTCGACGAGGTCTCCCGGGCGCGCAGCTTCACCTCGGCCGATCCGAAGGAGGCAGCGTTGCTCGCCTACCTGAAGGCGGCGCTGGAGGCTGAGGGCTCTCCCCCGCTCCACCTCCACGAGGAAGCGCGTGAGATCGGCTGGACCGACGAGGAGATCCTCGAGGCGGTCGCGCACCTGGCGCTGAACGAGTTCCAGAGCCTGATTGCCGGGGCTGCGGCGCTGCCCAAGGATCAGGCTGGGCCTCGGGTTCTTCCGTCAGCTGCGTAAGCGGCTTAGAGGGGCGGGTGAGGGTGATACTCGCCGGACAACAGCGGGGAGGGTCCGGCGAGTATCACCCTCACCCGCCCCTCTCCAAACCTGGCTCAGGGACGGCATTACCCCCTGCCTCCAAATAGCTGCTCAGGGACGGCCGGCGCGCAGGCGGATTGATTTGGCTGCGGGGCGGCCGCCGGGTAGGGTCACGCTCGCTTTGATCCAAAGGTGGCCGCGTTTCAGGAGGCGGGCACGGGCTTTGGCGTTGAGACGCACGCTGAACCCGCGGGAGAGGTCCGTGCCGAGCTTGTAGGGACGGGTGCTGGTGGTGCCTGCTGCGCGGAGGCGGATTTTGCCGGTGCAGAGGGAGTCGGCTTGGCCGTCTATGCAGGTGAGGCGGAGCTTGAGGCGGTGGGCGTGGGCTGCCGTTTTGGCGGGGCCGATCTGGATTGAGAGCGGAGCTGGATCGATGCGGCCGATGATGCCCGACTGGTAGTAGCCGCCCTGGCCGCAGACGCTGTCGCCGGGCAGGCATGGCGGTTCGGCGGGAGAGGCGTACCAGACCGAGCCTTCTGGGCCGACGGCGAGGTCCTCAGCGGCCGTGGTCTGCGGAAGCGCCACCTTCGAGATGCGACCCGCGGGGCTGATCCGCCTGACCGCCCCCTGTTCGGAGACGAACCAGAGGCGCCCATCTGGACCGGAAGCCAGCGCGCCGCCGAAGGTCCCTTCTCCTTCGGCGAGGGGAAATTCAGTCAGCTGCCCGGAGGTGGTCATGCGCCCGATCGCCACGAGGTGGTCCTTTTCCTCCATGAACCAGAGGTCCCCGTCAGGGCCGGCGACGATATTGCCTGGGCGAGAGTACTTCGGCAGGGGGAACTCCTGGAACTGGCCCAGCGGCGTGATCAGCCCAACCCGATCGTCGATCGATTCGGTGAACCAGACGTTGCCATCGGGACCCACGGCGATCCTGGTCGGATAGCCGCCCTGGCCGGGGAGGGGGAATTCGGTCAGTTCTCCGGCGGGGGTGAGGCGGCCGATGATCGCTTCGGAGATCGACGGCGATCCTTCTTCGCTGCGCGTCGACCGCGAGCCCGCGAACCAGACGTTCCCGTCACCGCCGACGACGATCTGGCCTTCGGCGAAGGTGCTCCGTTTACCTTCGCCGCCTTCGGGCAGGGGGAATTCCGAGAGCTTCCCGTTGGGGGCGATGCGACCGATCCAGCGGCCGTCGGAGAACCAGGTGCTGCCGTCAGGGGCGAAAGCGAAGCCGCGGGACCTCGCCTTTGCGGCGACGGTTATTTCTCCGGCCCGGTTCATGTGCACGATGCGGCCGGGGAAGCTCGCTTCTCCCCCTTCCCATCTTTCTTCGTAGGTCTCTTCGAACCAGACATTGCCGAAAGGGTCGACACCGAGCGTTTCGGTGCCGCCGGTCGGCGGCACGCGGGGCAGCTTGTACAGGCTCACCGTCGCCTGCGAGGGCGCGTCGCCCAGGGCGGTGGCCGCGCCGAGCGAGCACACTAGGACCGTCGCACACACCAGCGCGACCGCCGCCCGCCATCCAACCCGGCTGCACATCTCTCCCCCGCCGCCGAAGCCGGCCCTACGAGCCCTCGACCAAAGTGGCGGTGTAGAGCAGGCGGGCAGTCGTGTACTTGCAGCCGTAGGTGGCGCGAGTGCCGACTTTGTCCTGCGGTTCGCCCTGGCGGATGTCGGTCGCGTTTTTGCAGGTGCCAGGTTCGCGGCTGGCGCGCCAGACATTGCCGGCGGTCAGTTCCTGCGCGAAGGCCGGCGCCCAGGTGGGAACGGTAAGGCCGACGATGTCGCCCTTTTCGACCGCGAGATCGGAGCTGAACTTGACCGTCTGCCCGAGGTAGGGCGAGAGCACTTTGATCGAGCCCTGGCGGCGAAGGACATAGCTGGGCGGGTTGGTGCCGGGGACGCGGCGGAGGATCGCCAGGCGCGCCTCCGGCGGGGTGCCGAAGAAGCCGTTGAAGAAGGAGCGCTGGCTGTTGGTCGGCTGCGCCAGGGTCAGCGTCCAGGCCTTGATCGTGCCGTCGTGCGGGACGAGGAAGGGGAGCTTGGTCTGGCCGTTGTCGACCTGGAAGCCGGTGACGCTGCCGACCGCCTGGCAGGGCAGGTTCGGGCAAGACGGATCAGGCTGCGTCGCGGTGTTGCCGAGGATGACGGTGACCTTGGGAACCTTCGGGGCAGCGCTGCTGTTGGCGACCAGGCTGATGAGGAGCAACGAGCAGGCGGACAGCCCTACGAGCAGCCAGTGTCCCCTGTAGCTGCTGGCGGTCGCTCCTTGCGAAAACTTCGAACTCAACGCTGCTCCTCTCGTCGTTTGGCACCTGCCTGAACACAGCAGCCTAACCTTCGGAGCGGCCGGAGAAGGCCGCAATTAGCGCTTTAGCGCAGACTGCTGGCGTAGTTGAGGGCGATCGCGTAGCGGACCCGCGCCACGCCTTCGAGGCCGAGCTGTTCGCTCGCCGCCTGGGTCAGGTCCCAGGAGCGACCCTTGACGTAGGGGCCGCGGTCGATCACCTGGGTGACCAGGACGTGGCCGTGGTAGACGAACTTGACCTTGGTGCCGCAGGGGAGCTTCTTATGAGCAACGCCGATCGTGCCTCGCCGCAGCGTCTCTCCGCAGGCCGTCTTATGGCCCCAGAGGCCCGGGCCATACCAACTGGCGCCGCCGTAGCGATACGGGCTGAAGGCGATTTCTTCGGCGGATTCGCTTTCGGAGGCGGAAGCGCCGCCGGTTGCCGCCTTGGCGCCGGTCGCGGCACCGGCCATCAAGGCCAGGATGGCAGCCAGGGCAAGGGCCCAGCGCAGGGAGGTTTGGTTGATCGTCGGCATCTCTTTCCAGGCGCTTGCGGGGTTAGCTGACGGGCTCGCGCTGAAAGAGCTGCGCTACGCGGCACTTGCCGCGACTCGCCCCAACTACTTGGGTCCCCCGCTCCTCGCGTTATGTAGGCGAAGATTCAGCGGAAGTTGGCGGCAGGTTAGCAAACGCTAAGACAGAAAACATGAAGCCGTTGCAAACCCGCGTGTCGACCCTGCTGCCGCATGTGGGGTCAGGGTCAGACACCCTGGAATCGGGCATAGAAAAGGCCCCCTTTCGGAGGCCTTTCCCGTAGCGGGCCTGTAAGCCGGATCCTGTCGTGAGCGGCCATCTATCTCTGCGGCCTACCTGGACCTCGCCGAGCCGGGTCGACGGTCCTGCTTGGCCTTGCACCGGGCGGGGTTTGCCTGGCCGCTGCGTCACCGCAACGCCGGTGCGCTCTTACCGCACCATTTCACCTTTGCCTGTACGCGACTCAGCTGAGGCCGCGCCATCGGCCGTGTCATTTCTGTGGCACTTTCCCGCGGGTTTCCCCGGGTGGGCGTTACCCACCGCCCTGCCCTGTGGTGTCCGGACTTTCCTCGAAGGGTTTTCTCTCCCTCCGCGGTCCGCTCAGCCCGCCCAAAGATGGTAGCTCGACCCCGGGATTTCGCAAGAAGCCGCAGGGGAATGGTGCCGATGGGCCTAAAACACGCCATATAGGCGTGTTTTAGGCCCATCGGCGGGGAGCCGGGGCGCGTAGACTCGCCGGGCATGCGGACGGCGGTGGTTACCGGCGCTGGTAGCGGTCTCGGCCGCGCGATTGCCGCCGAGCTCGCCGGTCGCGGCTGGCGCGTCCACGTCACCGACGTCGACGCCGGCGCGGCCGACCGGGGTGCCGCCGAGCTGGGTGGCGAAGCGCGGGCCTCGGCGCTCGACGTCCGCGACGAGGCGGCTTGCCGGGCACTGGCCGAATCGCTCGGGCGCACCAACTCGCTCGACCTCTGGGTCAACAACGCCGGCGTCTTCTTCAGCGGCGTCCCCTGGGAGCAGAGCGCCGAGGTCCGCCAGACGATGCTGGATGTCAACGCAACCGGTCTGATGAACGGAACGGTGGCGGCGCTGGGGCCGATGCTGCGGGAGGGTCGCGGCCACATCATCAACGTCTGCTCCTTAGCAGCGATCGTCGCCGCCCCAGGGGAGGTCGCCTACTCGGCCAGCAAGCACGCGGCGATCGCCTTCACCCTGGGGACGCTCTTCGACCTGCACCGCCGCGGCGTCAAGGGGATCCATCTCTCCGCCGTCTGCCCAGACGGAATCTGGACGCCGATGCTCGAAGACAAGCTCGACGACCTCGATGCCGCTCCCTCCTTCTCGGGCCGCCTGCTCACCGCCGAGGAAGTGGCAAAGGAGGTCGGGGCCCTGACCGAGAAGCCGCGCCCGATCCTGATCGTCCCCCGCTGGCGCAGCCCGATGCTGCGCTTTTTCGACGTCTTCCCCCGCTTCGGCCTGCGAATTCTGCCCCTGATCATGTGGGACGCCCGCCGCAGGCAGCGGGGCTACAAAAGACGAATTAAGTCCGGGCGATGGCCACGACGAGGTCCAGACGTTGCTAGGCAAGGACGCAGGGAGTCCGAATAGCAGCGCTATTTGGACGGCCGAGGACGCCGCATAGCCACGTCTGGGGCCGTCATTCAGACTTTGCGGAAGACGCCGACCACCTTGCCCAGCACCCGCGCCTCGGTGGTGAGGATCGGCTCCATTTCCTCGTTTTCGGGCTGCAGCCTGATGTGGTCTTTTTCGCGGTAGATCCGCTTCACGGTCGCCTCCTCGCCGATCAGGGCGACGACGATCTCGCCGTTGGCGGCGTCGTCGCTCGGCCGCACGATCACGTAGTCGCCTTCGAGAATGCCGGCGTCTTTCATGCTTTCGCCGCGGATCTGGAGGATGTAATCGCCATCCTCGCCGCCGATCACGTCGGGGATCTCGAGGTACTCCTCGATGTTCTCTTCGGCCAAGATCGGCTCGCCTGCGGCGACCTGGCCGATCAGCGGCAGCCCGTTGCCGGAACTGATCGCGTTCTTGGCCTTGTCGAAGAGCAGCTCGATCGCCCGTGGCTTCGACGGGTCGCGTTTGACCAGCCCCAGCTTCTCCAGGTTCGCCAGGTGCGCGTGCACCGTCGAGGACGAGTGCAGCCCCACCGCTTTGCCGATCTCCCGCACCGTCGGCGGGTAGCCGGTCTTGGCCGCGTACTTGCGGATGAAGTCGAAGATCTCCTTCTGCCGCTTGGTCAGATCAAGGTCAACCATCGTCGTTCCGCTTTCCTCCGGGTCAAACAGCCGCAAACTTGGTTCGAACACTTGTTCGTAGAGTACCGCGCCCCCCGGACGCCCGCAACTTGCCCCTCCCCCCTGCACGCAACCATCTAGAATCCCTCGCCCTCAAGCGGCTGTGGCGGAACTGGTAGACGCGCAAGGTTGAGGGCCTTGTGCCCCTAACGGGGCGTGGAGGTTCGACTCCTCTCAGCCGCATCACGAACCTCCTGCAAATGACGCAGTCTGGGCGCAACGGCCCTCGTGGGGACGTCCTCCTCCGCCCTCCTCCAGCGGTCCATCTGAGGACCATTGGCGTTGGCTGGTGCACCTCTTTCGTTCGCCGGCCCTCGTTCCCGCTCGATACCAGGGCAGCGCAAGTGCGCCGGATTTGCGCGCGTCGGCAGCCCTTTCCGCCTCCGCGATCTAGGCGTACAGTCGGCTCGTGGAGCCGTCTTCAGCCCTCCAACAAACGCCGCTCCCGGCACTCCGACCGCGGCGGCGCAGCAACGGCACCGGCACCTTGCACGTCCAGACCCGGGCCGATGGGCGCCAACTCTGGTATGGGCGCTGGTATGTCGGCGGCCGACGGGTCAACCGGCGCATCGGGCCGAAGCGGCGGCGAGGCAGCGACCGCGGCCTGACCAAGATCGAGGCCGAGGCGGAGCTACAGCGGATGATGCTCCGGGACCGTCCGCATGAGCCCGGCGAAGAAGTCACATTTGCCACCGCGGCCGAGATCATGCTTCGCGACCTTGAGGAGATCGGCCGCAAGCCCACCACGCTTGCCAACTACCGGCAGATCCTCGCTGTCCGGCTTCTGCCCCGCTTCGGCGAGCTCCCCGTCGACCGGGTCAGGCGCAGCCTGGTGGCGGCCCTGGCAAACCGGATGATCAGCGAAGGGCTATCGGCACACACGCGAGCCAACACCTTGAAGCTCCTCTCCCAGGTCTTCAACTACTCCCGGCGCCAGCGCTGGTGCCGGGAGAACCCCTGCTGGGGCGTGCGCTACCCACGGATTCGCCAGAGCTCCGATATTCGCTTCCTCGACAAACGCGAACTCGACGCGTTGGTCGCGGCAATCGATGTCGAGAAGGAGCCGTTCGGAGCCCTCGACCGGGCGATCGTGCTGACGGCAGCGATGACAGGAATGCGACAGGGCGAGCTCCTGGCGCTCCGGTGGCTCGATGTCGACTGGAAGGCAAAGCGGATCCGGGTGCGCCGCAACTACGTCCGTGGGTACATGGGCACGCCGAAGTCGCGAAGCGGCGAACGCTCTGTGCCCCTGTCCACCAGGGTCGCCGCGGAGCTGACCCGCCTCCGCGATCGCACCCGATTCCGCGAGAACGAGGACCTGGTGTTCACAAATCCGCTCACTGGCGGCGCGCTGGATCACGCATCCCTGCTTCGCCGTTTCAAGAAGGCGCTAAAGGCGGCCGGCGTGCGGTCGGTGCGCTTCCACGACCTTCGCCACACGTTTGGCACCAGGATGGCCGCCTCGCCCGATGTGGCGATGCGCCAGATCCAGGAGTGGATGGGCCACCGGGACTACCGGACCACGCTGATCTACGCGGACTATGAACCGGGCGAGGACGAGAGCGGGATGGTCGACCGGGCCTTTGCTTAGT
>Ga0207700_10000028_pt1 | contig 135555 bp, 140 predicted proteins | sample LARL82metaG_FD_184348 | JGI IMG/M metagenome (GOLD analysis project Ga0207700, IMG submission 184348) | Corn, switchgrass and miscanthus rhizosphere microbial communities from Kellogg Biological Station, Michigan, USA - LAR L8-2 metaG... | ecosystem: Host-associated > Plants > Roots >...
GGGCCGCCGAGGAGCTTGTCGCCGGAGAAGCACACGAGATCCGCGCCCGCGGCGAGCGACTCTCGCGCCGACGGCTCGCCCTCGAGCGAAACCAGCACGCCCGACCCGAGGTCGTCCACGAGCGGCACCCCGTGCGGGCGCGCCACCGCCGCCAACTCGGCCACCGTCGGCTGCTCCGTGAACCCGACCACGCGGAAGTTCGACTGGTGCACGCGCAGGAGCGCGCCGGTCTCCGGCCCGACGGCGCGCTCGTAGTCCGACGCACGCGTCCGGTTCGTCGTCCCGACCTCCCGCAGGCGCGCGCCCGACCGGGCGAGCACGTCGGGGATCCGGAAGCCGTCGCCGATCTCGATGAGCTCCCCGCGCGACACGACGACCTCACGACCCTCGGCGAGCGCGGCGAGCGCCAAAAGCACCGCAGCCGCGTTGTTGTTCACGACCAGTGCCGCCTCCGCGCCGGTCAGCCGGCGCAACGCGTCCGCCACGTGATCCTGCCGCGAGCCGCGGCGCCCGTCCGCGAGGTCGTACTCGAGGTTCGAGTACCCCCGCGCCGCCTCCACCACCCGCTCGAGCGCCCCCGGCGCGAGCGGCGCACGGCCCAGGTTCGTGTGCACGATCACCCCCGTCGCGTTCAGGACGCGCCGCAGGCGCGGAGCCCGAGACGCGTGCAGCTCCGCGCGGAGCAGCGCCGCCAGATCACCGGGCGAGCCCCCCGCAGCGATCGTCTCTCTCGCGCGCGCGAGCACCTCGCGGGCCGCCTCCACCGCCAGCGGATCGTCCACCGTGCGCGCCAGCTCGTCGACCGACGGGAGGTCGCGAAGCCTCATGCGCAGGAGTGTACGCGGCTACTGCGCGTCGGCTTTTCGCGCGGCCGCAGGCTCGGACGCGCAGCGGCGCTCGTAGCAGTCGAGGACGAGCTGCACCGCCTCGTCGACGTCGTCCGTCGCGTACAGGAGGTCGATGTCTTCGGGCGAGATCATCCCGTCGGCGAGGAGCTCCGCCCGGATCCACGCGAGCATCTCGTCCCAGTAGTCGCGGTCGAAGAGGACGACCGGGAAGTGCATGACCTTGCCGGTCTGGATGAGCGTGAGCGCCTCGTACAGCTCGTCGAGCGTGCCGAAGCCGCCCGGGAAGATTACGAAGCCCTCGGCCGGCTTCACGAAGCAGACCTTTCGCACGTAGAAGTGGTCGAAGGTGTGCGCGAGGTCGAGGTACGGGTTCGACCGCTGCTCGTGCGGAAGCCGGATGTTGAAGCCGACCGAGAGGCCGCTGCCTTCCTGCGCGCCCCGGTTCGCGGCCTCCATCACACCGGGTCCGCCGCCGGTGACGACGGCCCACCCGGTCTCCGCGAAGCGCCGCGCGACAGCGCGTGCGTCCCGGTAAGGCTTCGAGTCCTCGCGCACGCGCGCGGAGCCGAAGAGCGTCACCGCCGGGCGGTCGATGCGCGCGACCGCTTCGAAACCCTCCCGGAACTCGTCCGCGATCCGCGCTACCTCGGCGCGAAGGTCGCCGTCGACGCTGGCGAGGATGCGCCGGTCGTCCAACTAGAAGTGCCGCGGCACGTGCGTCTCGTGCATGCCGAGCACGAGCAGCGCGGCGAGCCCGAAGTAGGCGACCGCGACCGCGGCGCGCTGCCACGGCAGGACGCGGTAGTAGGCGTGCGACGCCGGGTGACCCCGCATCTGCCAGCGGCGCCGGAGCTCGAGCCCCGCGAAGAGGAGGATCAGGATCAAGAGGCCGTTCGGTCGATAGACGACGAGCGCTCCGAGGATGAGGAGCCCAGGGAGCCAGAAGCCGGGATGGAGCGCTGCCGCCGCGCGCCCGCCGTCCAGGGGGACGACCGGAATGAGGTTGAAGAGGTTGATGAAGAAGCCGAGGAACGCGATGGCCTTCAGGCGGTTCGAGTCCTCGGCCACGCCGACGAAGTAGATCGCGGCCGCGCCGAGCGAACCGAGGATCGGCCCGGCGAGGGCGAGACGCGCCTCGTGCCAAGCGTCGCGCGGGTTCTCCTTCAACATGATCATCGCGCCGAGGAAGGGGATGAACATCGGCGCGGTCACGTCGAGCCCCTGGCGCTTCGCCTCGAGCACGTGCCCCATCTCGTGCACGAACAAGAGGACGATCAGGCCGACCGCGAACCACACGCCGCCGAGCCAGACGTAGAAGCCGAACGAGATGAAGATCGACAGGAGGAACTTCGCCTTGAAGAGGATGGCGCCGTACTTCACGAGCGCGGCTCCCGCGGCCGCGATCGGCGCCCAGACCTTGCGCAGCGTCGCCCGCCATCCGGGCTCGGGCTGGATCGGCTCGTACTCGCGATAGGGCTCCGGCGGCTGGTACGGCTCGAGCTCGTCCTGCTCCGGCAGCCGGTAGCGCGGCTCCATGGAGGTCACGGTAGCTGTATCGGCCGGCCGTCGGCCTCGACTTGAGGCGCGGAGAACACGCAGTCGACGTGGATCTCCGCCTCGTTGTCGCCGCCGTAGGAGCCGGTGTTGCGGCCGATCGCCACGTGTGCCGTGCCCTGCGCCTTCTCGTCGAGCATGACGTGACCCCTCGGCTCGACGTGCGGGTTGAGCCCGATCCCGAGCTCGGCGATCACGTCGGCGCCGCGGCCGGCGTCGGCGACGAGCTCGCGGAGCGCCTGCGCGGCGCGACCGCCTTCGATCGACGTGACGCGACCGGCCTCGAAGCGAAGCGTCACCGGCGCGTCGACGAGGCCGTCGCCGGTGTATGGCACGGTCAGGTCGGCGACCAGCACGCCGTCGGCCCCGTCGGCGAGCGGTGCGACGAAGACCTCGCCGCTCGGGTAGTTCGCGAGCTCGCCGGGGCCGAGCGGCAGCGCGTCGGAAAGCCACGGCCGGCCCTCGGTGCGCAGCGTGAGATCCGTGCCGGCGGAACCGCGAACGCGCACCTCACGGGTTCCCTCGAGCTCGGCGAGCAGCCGTTGCGCCGGCTCCGAGAGGTCGATGCCGGGCTGCGACAGCTCGCCGCGCAGGAGGTCGCTGTCGACGAAGCCGAGGAAGATCCCGCGGCCGCCGTGCTCGAGGATGACCTCGCTCGTCTCGAAGCGGGCCGAGGCCTCGTCGCCGCGCGGCGCCTGCGCGAGGAAGAGCAGGAGGTCGGAGTCGCGCGCGGCCGCCTTCACCGAGGGTGGCGCCTTCGTGAGCGGGCGCTTGCCCGCCCAGAGCTCGAGCCGCGGCTCCGCGCCCGCGTCCTTGACCGCCGCGAGAAGCTGCGAGCCCTCCTCGGCGAGCGGCTCGTCGACGAGCACGAGCACGCGCTCGCCGGCCGCGACCCGGGCCGCGCCGAGGAGGTTCGAGCACCAGGCGGGATGGTCGAGGCGCTGCACGGCGGCCATCGTAGCCGCGCCCGGTCGGGCTCAGGAGCCGGGCCCGATCGGGCTCAGGAGCCGCGCCCGATCCACTCCTCGCCGCCCTCGTAGACCTCCTTCTTCCACAGGGGAACCGTCTCCTTCAGCGCGTCGATCGCGTCCTTGCAGGCGGCGAGCGCGTCCTGCCGGTGCGGCGCGCTGATCGCGATCACGACACTGGGCTCGCCGATCCCGACCCGCCCCACGCGGTGGTGGATCGCGACGTCGCAGAGCTCGTAGCGACGGTTCAGGTCGTCGGCGATTCCGGCCATGACCTCTTCCGCCATGCCTGGATAGGCCTCGTACTCAAGGTGGACGACCGTCTGGCCGCGCGAGTGCACGCGCGTCGTGCCGACGAAGGTCGCGATCGCGCCGGCCTCGACGGTGCGGACCTCGTCGACGACCGCGTCGAGCGAGAGCGGCGCGTCGCTGAGCCGGAACGCGCCGCCCGAGACCGGCGGGATGAGCGCGACTTCGTCGCCGTCCGCGAGCTCCTGCTCGCGCGGCGCGTACTCGCGGTTCACTGCGTAGAGGAGGCCGGGCGGCTCCTCGCCGAGCCCGAGCGCGGCCCAGACGTCGGCGACGCGCTTCACGCCGTCGAGCTCCCGCTCCGACCAGCCCGCGCGCTCCCGCAGCGCGGCGAAGAGGCGCACCCGCACCATCACGGCGAGACGGCGACGAGGTCGGGCCAGTCGTAGTGGCCGTAGTAGTTCGACGCGCGGCCGGCGGAGCCGAGCGCGGTGAGCTTCCCGCCGCGGAGGAGCTCGACGGTGCCGACACCCCAGAGCTGGAGGCGCGTCGCGTGGCTCCTCGTCCGTACGAAGACCACCGAGCCGTCGCGCAGCAAGCGCGGAAACTCGTCCGTCAAGCCGGCCGGCGGGCTCGTCAGCCGCCGGCGTGTCGGCAGCAGCTGCCAGATCGAGCGGTGCTCGCGTCCGATCCGCGGCGGTGTCGTATTGGCGCTCGCGGCAGCGACCAGCGTGCGGCCGCTGCACGAGGGCGAGACCCACGAACGCGACGGGGCATGCGAGACGTCGCGGCCGTCGAAGACGATTCGCTTTCCGTGCATCGCGTACCGGTCGCCGCCCTGCGCCACGGCGAGGTGGCTGCCGCAAACGCTGACGTAGTCGGGGTAGACGAGAGTGTTCGCGACGCGCGCGCGGTTCGCGTACAGCGGCAGCCCGTCGGCGGCGATCGATGCCGAGCCCTCGAGGTCGCTCCACCAGAGTGCGCGCCCGTTCCCGGCCACCGCAACGACGCGCGGGAGCTGGACGCCCCGAAGCGGCCCGGCGACTCGCCGCAACGAGCCGGCGCGCCGGATCCACACCTCCTGGTGGAGCGGCACGCCGCACGGCACGCGGCAGACCGAGCGGCCGAGCGCGAGCTCGCCGTCCGGTCCCCACGCGAGGGAGGTCGCGCCCCACGGGGCGCCGACGAGGAGCCGGCGGCCGGTCCCCGGGCTCCACGTGAAGACCGCGCCGGCGCGCGTCTGGTAGGCGGCCGTCTCGCCGCTCGGCGCCCACACGAGCCGCGCGGTGGGGAGAGTCGGGCCGCCGACGATCCGGCCTCCGACGGAGACGAGCCGGCGGTCGCCGCTCAGCCCGACCGCGCCGGAGACGTGGCGGGCGACGACGCGGCTCGAGCCGCTCGAGAGGTCGACGACGTGGAGCGTCCCGCGATCGAGGAATGCGACCTTTCCGCCGGCCCCGCCGGCGCCTGCGGCGGGCGTCGCGAGCACGATCAGAAGGAGCGCGAGTACGGCGGCGCGCACCTCGCGAGCATACTTCCGCTGCATGGCGACCACTGAGCGTCAGACCGACCCGGGCATCGAGATCAAGCCGGTCTATACCGCGGACGACGTCGGCGACCTCGAGCTCGAGCCGCCGGGCGAGTACCCGTTCACCCGCGGGCCGTACCCGGACATGTACCGCGGGCGGCCGTGGACGATCCGCCAATACGCGGGATTCGCCTCCGCGGAGGAGACGAACGCGCGCTTCCGCTACCTGCTCGAGCGGGGCCAGCACGGGCTCTCGGTCGCGTTCGACCTGCCGACGCAGCTCGGCTACGACTCCGACGATCCGCGCGCGGCCGGCGAGGTGGGGCGGACCGGCGTCGCGATCGACTCGATCGCCGACATGGAGCTGCTGCTGGCCGGCATCCCGCTGGACGAAGTCTCGACCTCGATGACGATCAACGCGCCCGCGGCGCTGCTGCTCCTGCTCTACGAGCTCGTCGCCGAGGAGCAGGGCGTGCCGGCGGCCGACCTCCGCGGCACCGTGCAGAACGACATCCTCAAGGAGTACGTGGCCCGCGGGAACTACATCTTCCCGCCGCGCCCGTCGATGCGGATCACGACCGACCTCTTTGCGTACTGCGCCGAGCGGATCCCGCGCTGGAACACGATCTCGATCTCCGGCTACCACATTCGCGAGGCCGGCTCGACGGCGGTGCAGGAGCTCGCGTTCACGCTCTCGAACGGCATCGCGTACTGCTCGGCCGCGGTCGAGGCCGGCCTCTCGCCGGACGAGTTCGGCGCGCGGCTGTCGTTCTTCTTCAACGCGCACAACCACTTCTTCCAGGAGGTGGCGAAGTTCCGGGCCGCGCGACGCCTGTGGGCCCGGATCATGCGCGACCGCTTCGGCGCGACGAACCCGCGGGCGCTCGCCCTGCGTTTCCATGCGCAGACGGGCGGCTCGACGCTGACCGCGCAGCAGCCGGAGAACAACGTCGTGCGCGTGGCCATCCAGGCCCTGTCTGCGGTCTGCGGCGGCGCGCAATCGATCCACACGAACGCGTTCGACGAAGCCCTGGCCCTGCCGACCGAGCACTCCGCCCGGGTTGCCCTGCGGACGCAGCAGATCCTCGCCGCCGAAGCGGGCGGCACGGACACCGCCGACCCGCTCGGCGGCGCCTACTTCCTCGAGGCGCTGACGCGCGAGCTCGAGGAGCAGGCGTGGGAGCTGATCGAGCGCGTGGACGAGCTGGGCGGGGCGGTCGAGGCGGTCGAGCAGGGGTTCGTGCAGCGCGAGATCGAGGAGGCGGCGTACCGGTACAACGCGGAGGTCGAGGAGGGCCGCCGCGTGATCGTCGGCGTGAACCGCTTCGCCGAGGCGGAGACGGAGCCGATCGAGCTCCAGCGGATCGACCCGGAGGCGGAGCGCCGGCAGCTCGAGCGCACTGGGCGGGTGCGCGCGGAGAGGAACGCCGCGGAGGCCGCCGCCGCGATCGAGGAGGTGCGCCGGGTCGCACGCGGCGAGGGGAACCTGCTCGTGCCGATGCGAGATGCGCTCCGGGCGCGGTGCACGATCGGCGAGCTCTGCGAGGCCCTCCGCGAGGAGTTCGGCACGTACGACGCCCAGCGCAGCTGAGTCCTCGACCCGCGTGCGGATCCTGCTTGTGTCGCAGATGTACCCGGGGCCGGAGGATCCGGACCTCGGAGTCTTCGTGGCGCAAACAGAGCGCGCGCTCGCCGCGCGCGGGCACGAGATCGAGCGCGCCGTGCTCGACCGGCGCGCCGGCGGCAAGCGGCGCTATGCCCACCTCGCGCGCCGCGCGTTCGCCACCGCCCGCCGCTTCCGGCCGGACGTCGTCCACGCGCACTTCCTCGTCCCGAGCGGCTTGATCGCGGCGCTCACCAGCCGCGCGCCGCTCGTCGTCACCGCCCACGGCCGCGACGTTCGCAACGTCGGCGCCGTCCCCGGAATAGCCGCCGCGACCCGGCTCGTCGTCCGACGCGCCGCTGCCGTCGTCACCGTCTCCGACTACCTCCGCCGCGAGCTGGAGGCGAAGATCCCCGCCGCACGCGGGAAGGCGCACACCATCGACTCGGGGGTCGACCTGGAGCGCTTTCCCGAGCTGCCCGCGCCGGCGGCCGACGGCCCTCCGCGCTTCCTCCACGTCGGCACGCTCACGCCGCGCAAGAACGTCCTCCGCCTCGCGCGCGCCTTCGAGCGGCTCGGTGAAGGAACGCTCACGTTCGTCGGCGACGGCCCACTCCGCCCGCAGCTCGAGGGCCGCCCCGGCATCGTCCTCAACGGCCCCGTCCCACACGATGAGATCCCGCGGTTTCTCGCCCAGGCGCACGTCGTGTGCCAGCCGTCGCTGATCGAGCCGTTCGGCCAGGCGCTGCTCGAGGCGATGGCCACCGGCCGGAGCGTCGTCGCGACCACCATCGGCGGCCCCCCGGAGTTCGTCCCGCCCGAGGCCGGAGTCCTCGTCGACCCCGCGGACGAGGATGCGCTCGTAGAGGCGCTCCGCACAACCGCGCGTCTCCCGCGGCCGAACCCGGAGGCGCGGGCGGCCGCCGCCCGCCACGACGTCAATGAGCAGGCGCGCCGTCTGGAGGCGGTTCTCGAGCAAGCCGCTCGAGGTCGGCCAGCCTGATCTCGACGAGCGGACCGATCGTCTCTTCTAGCCCGGCCTCACGCGCGAGCGCGAGCGCCCGCTCGTAGCTCTCCCGCGCCTTAGCGGGGTCGACACCCTGCTTCAGCCGGTTGTCGCCGGTGACGAGCAGCCTCTGGATTTGCTCACGTACATCGGACCCCTTCACAAACGCACCGTAGCAGTGCAGATTTAGTGACTAAGAAGTGGAAGCCGCAACAGTTTCGAACAGGATTCGCGTCCTCATCGCGGACGACCATCGTCTCTTCGCCGAGACGCTCGAGGCGCTGCTCGCGACCGAGAAGCGGGTCAAGGTGGTGGGCGCGGCCCGCGACGGCAAGGAAGCCGTGCGGCTCACGCGCAAGCTGCGGCCGGACGTGATCCTGATGGACATCAGCATGCCCGTCATGGACGGGTTCGAGGCGACGCGCCGCATTCGCCGGGAGCGGGAGGACGCGTGCGTGCTGATGCTCACGGGCTCGAACTCACGCAACGACGTCGACCTCGCGCGCAAGGCGGGCGCGGCCGGCTACGTCACGAAGGACCGAATCGCCGCCGAGCTGGTGGACGCGATCGTCGAGGTCGTCGACCGCTGACGCATTGCTACTCTGCGACCCGTGCTCCAGGTCGCTGCCGTGATCCACGTGCTGCTCTGCATGGCCCTCGTCGGGCTCGTGCTGATGCACTCCGGCCGCGACACCGGCCTCGGCGGGATGGGCTTCACGCCCGCCTCGCAGGGCGGGACGCACATCGTCGAGCGCAACCTCACGCGCCTGACCGTGGCCGTCGGGATCCTGTTCTTCGCGAACACGGTCCTCCTCTTCCACCTCTTGAAGTAGTCACACCCCCGGCGCCGAGCCGGTCCCGGTGACGTTGAACGCCGCCGTCGCGAGCGCCGGCGTGATGACGCCGAACGGGTAGCGCGCTCCGTAGAAGTCGTTCGTGTTCACGACGACCGGCTCACGCGTGAGCCCGGGAACCTCGCGCAGGAGCTCCGGCACCGAGACGGTGAAGCGCAGGTTCACGAGCGGCTCCGCGAGCCGGCCGTTCCGGATCCGGAAGGTGCCGTCACGGGTCATGCCGGTGATCACGCCTTCGCGCGGATCGACGATGCCGAGGTAGTGGAGCCGCGTGACGAAGATGCCGTCGCCGACGAGCGCCGCCAGCTCCTCCGTCGACTCCGCCTCGCCGCCCGCGACCGAGAGCGCGAGCGCCTGCGGCCCCCACTCGCGCTCGAGCGGCGCCGGGGCATGTCCAGTCGAGACCTGTCCGTTGCCGGCGCGCGCGGCAGTCTCACGATCCCAAACGACTCCGCGCGCGACGCCGTTCTCCACGAGCGGGATCCGCCGCTTCGGGACGCCCTCGAAGTCGAACCCCTTCGGGAGCCCGGCCGGGTCGAGCGCGTCGTCGGCGATCGAGAACCGCGAGTCGAAGACCTGCTCGCCGAGCCGCCCCGAGAAGTAGCTCCGCTCCTCGAGCAGACCGAGCCCGTTGAGCGAGTCGAGCGAGAAGTAGAGGAGCAGCTCGCCGATCGCATAGCGCTCGAGCACCGCGGCGTAGCGCCCCGGGTCGAGGCCGCGTGCGCCGCGCGTCCGCGCCGCCGTCTCGCCGGCCTCGCGCCCGACCGCGGCCGGATCGAGCTCGGCGGCGCGCCACGAGGTTCGCTCGGCCCATCCAGAGACCGCCTCTCCCGCGGCGAGGACGACCGTCGTTGCATCGGTCAGCTGCTGCTCCGCGCGCACGCCGCGCGAGGAGGCGACGGCGACGCCCGTGACGCCGCTCGTGACGTAGCCGTAGACCGGGAAGGGCGAGGCCTCGATTGCCGCCGCCGCGAGCCGCGCCTGGTCGTCCGGCCCGAGCGCCGCGAGCTCCTCGTCGTAGCCGCCGACCGCCGGGAGCGGCAGCGGCTCGGCGAGGCCCGGAAACGAGTCCTCGGCCGGCGCGCTGTCGGCGCTCTCGGCCGCGCGGCGCGCGAGACGCGCGAGTCCCTCGTCACCGACGTCGTTCGTCGCCGCGAGCCCGACCTTGCCGTCGCGGACGACCCGCAGGCTGAGCGTCGCGTCCTCGACGAGCGTCGGCTGGTGTACCTCCGACGCCGCGAAGCGGGCGAAGCCGGACCGCTCCGCCATGACGACGGCCTCGGCCGCGTCGGCCTCGGCGGCGGCGACCGCGCGCTCCGCCGTCTCGAGCGCGTCGATCACGCGCGCACGCCGACCTGGACGTCCCTGAACCGAGCCGGCGACGCGCCGTGCGACACGTGCGCGGTCTGGCCGGGCTGCCCCTTGCCGCAGTTCGTCAGGCCGCTCACCACCCACGCCTCCGGGCCGGCGACCGCGTCCATCGAACCCCAGAACTGCGGCGTGATCCCGGTGTAGGTCGCGTCGCGGAGCATGCGGCCGAGCCGCCCGCGCTTGATCTCCCAGGCGATCTGCGTCCCGAACTGGAAGTTCAGTCGCTTGTCGTCGATCGACCAGCTCTTGTTCGTCTCCATGTAGATCCCGTCGTCGACGGCGATCAGATCCTCGAGCGTGCCCGCGCCGGGCTCGAGGCTCAGGTTCGTCATGCGGACGAGCGGCATCCGGCTCCAGCTGTCAGCGCGCATCGACCCGCCGACCCCGACGCCAAGGCGGGCGGCGGTCTCGCGCGAGGTGAGGAAGCCGCGCAGAACGCCCTCCTCGACGATCGGCTGCCGGCCGGCCGGCACTCCCTCGTCGTCGAAGGCGAAGGTGCCGAGCCCGCCGGCGAGCGTCGAGTCGGCCGTGACGTTCATGTGCTCGGAGCCGTAGCGGAGCGAGCCGAGGTCGCTCGGGCTCAGGAAGCTCGTGCCCGCGTAGGCGGCCTCCGTCCCGTACACGCGGTCGAGCTCGATCGGGTGGCCGACCGACTCGTGCAGCTGGAGGTGCACCTGCTCCGCGTCGAGGACGACCGTCGTCCGTCCGGCCGGGCAGGGATCGGCGCGCAGGAGGGCCGCCGCCTGCTCGGCCACGCGCGGCGCCTCGCGCTCGAGCCCGAGCGCCTCGACGTACTCCCAGCCGGCCTGCGCGCTCCAGCCGCTGTGCGCGCTCGGGTAGCTGCGGATCTGGGACGAGCCGTTCGCGCTCGCCAGCGCGTCGATCCCAGCGCCGCACTCGACGAGCTCCTGCGCCACGTCGGCGCCGTCGGAGGAGACGAGCACCTTGTGCTCGCGCTGCGCGCGGACGAACGCCTGCGCCACCCTCACGTCGGGGTGGGCGAGCGCGGCTTCGGCGCGGAGGCAGTGCTCGACCTTCTCGTCGAGCGGGACGGCGAGCGGGTCGCGCTCGAGCGGCGTCCGGTAGGTGCCCTTCGCCGGCGGGATCTCGGCGAGGCGCCGCTCGTGGCTCCCGGGCGCGGCGCGTGCGAACGCTGCCGCGCGGCGCGCGGTCTCGACCGCGCCGGCCGGCGTCAGCCGCCGGTCCGAGGCGAAGCCCCATGCGCCACCGACGAGGACGCGGACGCCGATCCCCTCCGACTCGACGTCGCGCACCGCCTCGACGTGGCCGTTCTTCGTCGCGACCGTCTGGTTCCGCCTGACGAGAGCCCGGGCGTCGGCGTAGGACGCCCCGGCCGCGAGCGCGGCTTCCACGGCCGAGGCGCAGAGGTCGCGCACGCGGCCTACCTTAACTATGCGCTGGAGAGGACTTGAACCTCCACGGCCCTACGGGCCACAAGGCCCTCAACCTTGCGCGTCTACCAATTCCGCCACCAGCGCGAGGGCGGCGGGCATTGTAGCTAGACGTTGACCCAGGGATCGACGTAGAGGTCGTCGATCCGCCACGCGCCCGAGGAGTCTGCCGGCGTGATGACGAACTGCGCCGACTTCGTGCCGAGCGGGGCGTTCAGCGTCGCCAGCATGATCGGCGAAGGATTCCACGCCGGGCCGGCGGTGAACGTGCCGCCGTCGAGGATGCCGAGGACGCCGAGCAGCCCGCGGAAGACGACCTTGACGCGAAGCTTCGAGGTGCTCGAGCCGCCGTTCGAGACGAAGAGACGGATCGTCGGCCGCGTGAGGCTGACGCAGAAGGTCGGCGTCGTCGCCGAGCTGCCGGTCGGCAGGGAAAGCGAGTGGGAGTCGGAGCGCGAGTTCGCGAAGTAGCTCTCGTTCCCGGAGACGACCTTCGCGCCGCCCGAGACCGTCCAGCCGGGCGCGCCGCTCTCGAAGGACGCGCCGGGCACGAGCGTGTACGACGAGATGTCGCCCCAGCTCGCGAACGGATGCGAGGAAGCGCCGTAGTTGCACGAGGAGCTCGTCGCCGCCGAGGAGACGGACGTCGCCGCCAGGGCCGCGAGGATCGCCGAGATCAGGAGGAGGACGCTGAGCCGTCCTCTCGCCGCAGAGAGGTGAGCCGCCACAGTCCTCTCACCTTCACCAGAACAAGCCGCGTCTCAATCCCCCAGAAGGGCGACTTGATCAAGCGGCGCCATCGCGGTGCCGACACCTGCCTCCATGGCGTCCGAGGCCGTCAGCCTCGTCGAAGCTGCGCGCACGCGCCGGTCGCGCGCGCTCGCCGACCGGGACCTGCGCGCCTCGCTCGTCGTCGGCGGCGCCTTCCTCGTGACGATGCTCGCGCTCGCCGCGCTCCTGCCGAGCGGAAGGTCGCCGTCTCCCCTCGAGGTCGCCGGCTTCGTGCTCGCGTACGCGCTCGTCGCGCGGGTCGAGTTCGAGGTCGGGCCGGGGATGGCGGTGCCGACGCAGCTCATGCTCGTCCCGATGCTCTTCGCGCTGCCGCTCGGCGTCGTGCCGGCCTGCGTCGCCTGCGGGCTCGTGCTGCGCTCCTTCCTCGCCGGGCAGACGCTCCGCGTGCAGCTCGAGCGGCTGCCGCTCCAGCTCGTCAGCTCCTGGCACGCCGTGGGTCCGGTGCTCGTGCTCGCCGCGGCGGGCGAGCGGCCGTTCGCCTGGAAGCACTGGTCCGTCTACGCGGCGGCGCTCGGCGCGCAGTTCGTCTTCGACTACGGGAGCGCCGCGACACGGCAGTGGCTCGCCCTCGGCGTGCGTCCGCGGGCGCAGCTCGGCTTCATGGCGATGGTCTACCTCGTCGACGCCGCGCTCGCGCCGGTCGGCCTCGTGCTCGCCGCGACGGCCCGGACGTGGGCGCCGCTCCTCGCCGCGCCGCTCGTCGGCCTGCTCGGCGTCTTCGCCCGCGAGCGGCAGGTCCGGATCGACCATGCCCTCGAGTTGAGCCACGCCTACCGCGGGACGGCGCTCCTGCTCGGCGACGTCGTCGAGGCCGACGACGCGTACACCGGCAGCCACAGCCGCGACGTCGTCGCGCTCGTCGTCGCAGTCGCCGACGAGCTCGGGCTGCCGCCGGACGATCGCCGCCGCGCCGAGTTCGCGGCCCTCCTGCACGACGTCGGCAAGGTGCGCGTCCCGGGCGAGATCATCAACAAGCCCGGGCCGCTGAGCGCCGAGGAGCGCGCGATCGTCGAGCAGCACACGATCGACGGCGAGGCGATGTTGGAGCAGGTCGGCGGCCTGCTCGCCGAGGTGGGGCGGATCGTCCGGTCGTGCCACGAGCGCTGGGACGGCGGCGGCTATCCGGACGGCCTCACCGGCGAGGAGATCCCGCTCGCTGCGCGGATCGTCTGCTGCTGCGATGCCTACAGCGCGATGACGACCGACCGGCCGTACCGCCGCGCGCGCTCGAGCGAGGCGGCGCTCTCGGAGCTTCGCGCGTGCAGCGGCATGCAGTTCGACCCGCGCGTCGTGGAGGCGCTCGCCCGCGTGGTTTGACGCCGTCCGCAGGAGTCTCTACGCTTCCGACGAACACACGTTCGCGAAGGAGGCGAGATGGAGCTCACCGGACGACAGCAGGAGATCTGGGACTTCCTGGTCGGCTACGTCGACCGGCACGGCTATCCGCCCACGGTGCGCGAGATCGGGAGCGCGGTCGGGCTCGCGTCGCCGTCGACCGTGCACGCGCACCTCGCGAACCTCGAGCGCGCCGGCTTGCTGCGGCGCGACCCGACGAAGCCGCGCGCCCTCGAGCTCTTCGGCCGGAGTGCCCCCGCGGCGGCGGCGCCGGCGGCCGACGTGCACCAGCTGCCGCTCCTCGGCGAGATCGCGGCCGGCGGCCCGCTCCTCGCCGACCAGAACGTCGAGGACTATCTGACCGTCCCCGAGCCGCTCACGCGCGGCGGCGAGGAGTTCATCCTGCGCGTGAAGGGCGACTCGATGGTCGACGCCGGGATCCTCGACGGCGACTACGTCGTCGTGCACCGCCAGCAGGACGCGCGAAACGGCGACATCGTGGCCGCGCTCGCCGGCGACGACGAGACGGCCGACGAGGCGACGGTCAAGACCTTCTTCCGCGAGGCCGGTCGCGTCCGTCTCCAGCCCGAGAACACCGAGCTCGAGCCCATCTATGCGCCTTACGTGACGATCCTCGGCAAGGTCATCGGCGTCTTCCGGAGCCTGCAATGACGGAGCCGGTGTCCCTGCACCGGACGCTCGACCAGGAGCTGCTCGCGCTCTTCCGCGGCGTGAGCCTGGAATGCCTCGTGTGCGGCGAGTTCGTGCTCCACACCGGTGCCGCCATCGCGTGCCCCGAGTGCGGCGCGAGCCTGCGCGCGGCGGCGAGGCACGCCGGGGCGGGGGTACAATCCGGCGCGCAGGCCGGGTGACCGCGGGCCGTTTCGGCGGCCCGAGGAAAGTCCGGACACCACAGGGCAGGACGCTGGGGAAACCCCAGGCGGCGAAAGCCGACGGAAAGTGGCACAGAAAGGAGACCGCCGGCGACGGATCTCGCGAGACGTCGAAGGTAAGGGTGAAAGGGTGGGGTAAGAGCCCACCAGCGCCGTGGTGACACGGCGGCTCGCCAAACCCCGTCCGGTGCAAGGCGAAGCAGGTTCCGCTGACGTGGCCCGCCGAGGAACCGGGTACGCCGCTAGAGCGGCCGGGCAACCGGCCCGCCGAGAGGGATGGTCACCCTCGACAGAATCCGGCTTACAGGCCTGCTACGGAAAAAGCCCCGCTCCGGGGCTTTTTCTATGGCTGCCAAGAAACGGCCTGGGAGCGACCTAGAGTTATGACGATGGAGTCGTACCTGTCTGCCGAGGACAAGGCCCGGGTCGAGATCGACAGGATGCTGGAGGCCGCCGGCTGGGCTGTTCAGGACGCGCGGGAGGTAAACCTCGCCGCCTCGCGCGGCGTAGCGGTTCGCGAATTCGTTCTCGAGCCCCCACACGGCCGAGCGGACTATCTCCTCTTCGTCGATCGGGAGGCCGTCGGCGTCGTCGAGGCCAAGCCGGAGGGCGCGACGCTCACCGGGGTCGAATGGCAGTCGACGAAGTACCTCGACGGTCTGCCGGACTGGGTGACGAGCGCGGTCGAGGGGGCGCTGCCGTTCGCCTACCAATCGACTGGCGCGGAGACTCGCTTCACGAACACGCTCGATCCGGAGGCGCGCAGCCGTCAGGTCTTCTCGTTCCACCGCCCGGAAACGCTCGCCTCTTGGATCCGGGAGGTTCAGGAGAACCCGCTCGCGCCCACGCTGCGCCACCGACTCACCAGGCTCCCCGGCCTGAACGAAGGCAATCTCTGGCCGGCGCAGGCTGCGGCGATCCGCAAGCTCGAGCATTCGCTGGCCATGAACCGGCCTCGGGCGCTGATCCAGATGGCGACGGGCGCGGGCAAGACCTATGCCGCCGCGAACGTGGCGTACCGGCTCGTCAAGCATGCGGAAGCTCGACGCATCCTCTTCCTGGTCGACCGGGCAAACCTCGGCCGGCAGACGCTCAAGGAGTTCCAGGCATTCACGACGCCCGACGACGGCCGCAAGTTCACGGAGCTCTACAACGTCCAGCACCTCTCGTCGAACGTGATCGACCCGGTCGCGCGCGTGACGATCACCACCATCCAGCGGCTGTACTCCATCCTCAAGGGCGAAGCAGAGCTCGATCCGGAGCACGACGAGCACTCGGCCTACGACCTGCTGCCGGACGAGCCGGTCCCGGTGGCGTACAACCCGCGCGTCCCGATCGAGACGTTCGACGTCGTGGTCGTCGACGAGTGCCACCGTTCGATCTACGGCGTCTGGCGCCAGGTTCTCGACTACTTCGACGCCTTCGTCATCGGTCTGACGGCGACGCCGAACAAGCAGGCGTTCGGCTTCTTCAACCAGAACCTCGTCATGGAATACACGCACGAGCAAGCCGTCGCCGACCAGGTGAACGTCGATTTCGACGTCTACCGCATCCGCACGGAGATCACGGAGCAAGGCGCGACCATCGACGCGGGGCTCGTCACTGCGTTCCGCGACCGGCAGACGCGTCGGCTGCGCTGGGAGCGGCTCGACGAGGACGTCGCGTACGGCGCGCAGGCGCTCGACCGCGCCGTCGTCGCGAAGGATCAGATCCGCACCGTCGTCCGCACGTTCAAGGAGCGGCTCTTCACCGAGATCTTCCCGGGCCGGACCGAGGTGCCGAAGACGCTCGTCTTCGCGAAGGACGACTCCCACGCCGACGACATCGTCCAGATCGTGCGGGAGGAGTTCGGCAAGGGCGACGACTTCGCCGTCAAGATCACCTATCGCTCGACCGGGCGCAAGCCGGACGAGATGATCGCCGAGTTCCGCAACTCCTACAACCCGCGGATCGCGGTGACCGTCGACATGATCGCGACCGGCACCGACGTCCGTCCGCTCGAGTGCGTCTTCTTCATGCGGTCCGTGAAAAGCCGTACGTACTTCGAGCAGATGAAAGGGCGCGGCGTGCGCGTGATCGACGAGGCGACCTTTCAGTCCGTCACGCCCGACGCGAGGGCGAAGAGCCGCTTCGTCATCGTCGACGCCGTCGGCGTCACCGAGAGCGACCTCAGCGATACGCAGCCGCTTGACCGCAAGCCGACCGTTCCGCTCGAGCGTCTGCTCAAGCAGCTCTCCTTCGGCAGCCGCGACGCCGACCTCGTCTCGACGGTCGCCGGCCGGATCGCGCGCCTCGAGCGGCAGCTGACCAAGGACGACCGGGACGAGCTCGAGGAGCTCGCCGGGATGTCGCTGCGCGAGCTCACCCACGGGCTCGTGGAGGCCGTCGAGGAGGCGGCCGAGCGACCCGAGGAGGCGAAGCGGCTGCTGGACGAGGCGGTCGAGCCGCTGGCGACGAATCCCAAGCTGCGTGAGCGGCTCGTCGAAGTGAGGCGCTCCTACGAGCAGACCCTCGACGAGTTCTCCCGTGACCGGATGCTCGCGGCCGGTTACTCGCTCGACGGCTCGGATCGAGCCCGCCAGACCGCCGAGTCGTTCCGGGCGTTCATCGAGGAGCACAAGGACGAGATCACGGCGCTCGAGATCCTCTACAGCCGCCCGTACCGGCAGCGGCCGAGCTTCAAAGAGATCAAGGAGCTCGCGCACGCGATCGGCCGGCCGCCGTACCAGTGGACGCCCGAGAGACTCTGGCAGGCGTACGAGACGCTGGAGCGCTCGAAGGTGCGAGGCTCAGGCGGCCGAGTCTTGACCGATCTCGTTTCCCTCGTCCGCTTCGCTCTCGAGCAGGAGGACGAGCTCATCCCGTATCCCGAGCTGGTCGACGAGCGCTTTCGCGCGTGGTTGCTCGCCCAGGAGAACGCTGGGCGTACGTTCACAGCAGGCCAGCTCGCCTGGCTCGAGCGGATCCGCGACCACATCGCCGCCTCGCTCGCGATCTCGGCGGAGGACTTCGACTACACGCCCTTCGTGGAGCACGGCGGCATCGGCAAGGCGTACGAGCTGTTCGGCGAGGAGCTGACGCCGCTGCTCGAGGAGCTCAACGAGGTTCTGGCTGCATGACGGCTCTACCGATCAGTTGGTGTCGAGCATCGATCGGGGAGATCGCCGAACTGGCGGATGGACCGTTCGGATCGAATCTGAAGACGGCTCATTACACCGAGACGGGGCCGCGGGTAGTTCGGCTTCAGAACATCGGCGACGGGACCTTCCGCGACGAGAGCGCACACATCGCGCGAGACCACTACGAGAGGCTGATCAAGCACGCGGTGCGTGTGGGGGACATCGTCGCTGCGTCGCTTGGTGAGGAAGGTCCACGTGCGTGCCTTATCCCGGCTTGGCTCGGCCCTGCGATTGTGAAAGCGGATTGCATTCGTATTCGAACGCTGGATGGAATCGATTCGGTCTTCCTAATGTGGATGCTGAACTCGCCGCCCGTTCGCGAGCAGGCGGCGGCGTGGATCAAGGGCGTGGGTCGACCACGGCTCGGTCTCGGGGGACTCAAGCGTCTAGTGGTGCCCGTTCCGCCGCTGACTGAGCAGCGGCGGATCGCGGTAGCGATCGAAGAGCAGTTCTCCCGTCTCGATGCCGCGAGCGCCTCCCTCTACCGTGCAGCGACGCAGCTCGAAATCATGCGCGACTCTGTCTATACGAACGGGGTCACAGGATCGTGGCCGACCGCCCGGCTCGGAACGTTGCTCCGGGAACCGCTACGAAATGGTCACTCCGCGAAGACGTCAAAAGACGGCACAGGCGTCCGAAGCCTCACGCTCAGCGCGGTCACGTACAGAGACTTCTCGGAGAAGAACACGAAACTGACGATTGCAGCGCCAACCCGAGTACGCGGGCTCTGGCTGGAGCCTGGGGACGTCTTGATCGAACGTTCGAACACGCCCGAGCTCGTTGGGACAGCTGCTCTATTCCGAGGCCCGCGCGACTGGTCAATCTTCCCGGATCTCCTGATTCGCGTCCGCCCCTCGGACGAACTCCTTCCTGAGTTCCTCGAAATCGTTCTCAAGGCGAGGCCTACTCGCCGCTACTTCCAGCAGGCCGCTCAGGGCATTGCCGGAAGCATGCCGAAGATCGATCAGCGTGACGTGGAGAATCTTGAGGTCCCGGTTCCACCACTCGGCGAGCAGACCAAGATCGTCGCCGTCATGGACAAACAGCTCTCCATTGTTGATGCGATGTCCGCTCAGATCGATCGGGCACTCCGGCGAAGCGCCGCCCTCAGGCGCTTGATCCTCGAGCACGCATTCACTGGCAAGCTCGTCCCGCAGGACCCGTCCGACGAGCCGGCGTCCGTGCTTCTCGAGCGCATCGCTGCCCGCCGGGCCACGGCCGAAAAGGCGGATGGCGGTCGCCGCAGTCGTCGTGCAACCATGTAGGCATGACTACCCTCGAGGCGCCCAAGCGGCGCGTGACCATGGAAGAGCTGCGCTCCCGCAAGGAGGAGATTCTCGCTCTCGCGAATCAGCACGGCGCGCGGAACGTGGCGGTCTTCGGCTCGGTCGGCCGTGGTGATGCAGACGGGGACAGCGACGTCGATTTCCTCGTCGACATGGATCCCAATCGCGGCCTCTTCGACATGGGCGCTCTGCTGATGGACCTTCAGGACCTGCTCGCCTGCCGAGTCGACGTCATCACGAGAAGGGGATTGCGCGAGCGCATCCGTGAGCGGGTACTCGCCGAGGCGAAACAGCTCTGAGATCGGATCGCGACCGCCTCGAGGACATCCTCCTTCGCTGTCGGCTGCTGGCCGAGCACATCGCGCCGAGAGTCCACGAGCTTGAGACTGACCCAGTCCTGCTCGCAGCGGCCATGTACTGGATCGCGGTCATCGGCGAGGCAGCGGCGAACGTGTCGTCGGAGCTCCGCGACCGGTATCCCGACGTACCGTGGCGCGGTCCGATCGGGATGAGGCACATCCTCGTCCACGTCTACTTCGGCTCCGACGAGGAAATAGTTCGCGATGTCGTTCTCCGCTCGGCTCCTGCGCTCGCTGCGCAGATCGAGGCAATCCTCGAAGAGCTTCCATGAGTTCGAACGGCCTCGTCCAGCGCCTCTGGAACTACTGCAACGTCCTGCGCGACGACGGGCTCTCCTACGGCGACTACCTGGAGCAGCTCACCTACCTGCTCTTCCTCAAGATGGCGGACGAGCAGACGAAGCCACCGTTCAGCCGGCCGGCCTTCGTTCCCGAGGGCCTCGACTGGCCGAGCCTGCTCGTCCGCGACGGCGACGAGCTCGAGGTCCATTACCGTCACGTCTTGACGGAGCTCGGGCGCCGCCCGGGCATGCTCGGGGTCGTCTTCCGGAAGGCGCAGAACCGCATCCAGGACCCGGCCAAGCTGCGGCGGCTGATCGTCGATCTGATCGACCGCGAGCGCTGGATGACGCTGGACGTCGACGTCAAGGGCGACGCGTACGAGGGCCTCCTCCAAAAGAACGCCGAGGACGTGAAGACCGGCGCCGGCCAGTACTTCACGCCTCGTCCGCTGATCGACGCGATCGTGGAGGTGATGCGACCGGAGCCTGGGATGTCGATCTGCGACCCCGCCTGCGGCACCGGTGGCTTCCTGCTCGCGGCGCACGCGTTCATCTCCCGTACCTACCCCTACCTCGACCCGGACGAGAAGCGGCACCTTCGCTTCGACTCCCTGCGCGGCACGGAGATCGTCGACAACGCCGCACGCCTCTGCGTCATGAACCTGCTCCTGCACGGAATCGGGGCCGAGGAAGCCGAGAGCCCGATCGCGGTCGACGACTCGCTCAAGGCCGACCCGGGCGAGCGCTACGACATGGTCCTGACGAATCCGCCGTTCGGGAAGCGCTCGTCGATGACGGTCGTGAACGCGGAGGGCGAGACCGAGCGCGAAGACCTCGTCGTCGTCCGCGACGACTTCTGGGCCTCGACCTCGAACAAGCAGCTCAACTTCGTCCAGCACGTCAAGACGCTGCTCGCGATCGGCGGGCGTGCCGCGGTCGTCGTTCCTGACAACGTCCTTTTCGAGGGCGGGGCCGGCGAGACGGTGCGCCGCAAGCTCCTGCACGAGTGCGAGGTCCACACGCTCCTGCGTCTTCCGACCGGCATCTTCTACGCCCAGGGTGTGAAGGCGAACGTCCTCTTCTTCGACCGGAAGCCGGCGTCGGAGAGGGCCTCGACGACGACGCTCTGGGTCTACGACCTGCGGACCAACATGCACTTCACGCTCAAGCAGAACCCGCTCCGCTTCGAGCACCTCGAGGACTTCGTCCGCGCCTACAACCCTGGCGACCGGCACGAGCGGGTGGAGAGCGATCGCTTCCGGCCGTTCTCATACGACGAGCTCCTTCAGCGGGACAAGGTGAGCCTCGACCTGATCTGGCTCCGCGACGAGTCGCTCGAGGACTCGGACAATCTCCCGCCACCCGACGTGCTCGCCCGGGAGATCGCCGAGGATCTCGAAGCTGCGCTTGCGGAGTTCTCCGCGATCGCCGCGAGCCTGCGGCAGACCCCTTGACTTGCCACGGGTCGATGCCTTAGGGTCCTGCTGGCTGATAGTTAGGAAACCTACCTAACGCTCATTTTTTCGCTCAGCAGAAGGGGAGGCAGGCCATGTTCCGTCCAGTTCCCCGTCTATTTGTCGTGCTCGTGGCAGTGCTCGCCGCGGTTCTCGGACCGACCGTCGTGCGAGCCGCCGCAGCGACGGTCAGCTCCACCGAGCTCACGAGCGGCTGGTCGCTCCGCTCGGCGAACAACGTCACCGACACGGGCGCGACCATCTCGCAGCCCGGGTACGCGACCACCGGCTGGTACCCGATCACGGTGCCGTCGACCGTCCTCGCCGGGCTGGTCGCGAACAACGTGTACCAGAACATCTACTTCTCCACGAACCTCCAGTCCGTTCCGGACCTGACCACCCAGAACTGGTGGTACCGCGGCCAGTTCACGGCGCCCGCAGCCAGCGCCGGCCAGGCCTACTGGCTCCGCTTCAAGGGGATCAGCTACCGCGCGCAGATCTGGCTCAACGGCACGCAGCTCGACGCGAACGCCGTCGGCACGATGGCGCAGCACGAGTACAACGTCACGAGCCTGATCCACCCGGGCGCGGCGAACGCGGTCGCGATCCTCGTCACCCCGCCGCAGCACGGCTGCAAGGACCTCTCCTTCTGCACCGTCGACTGGAACCCCGAGGCGCCCGACATGAACGCGGGCCTCTGGGGCAAGACCTTCCTCGACACGACCGGGCCGGTCGCGCTCCGCGACCCGTACGTCCAGACGACGCTGCCGCTCCCGGCGACGAGCGCGGCCGACCTGACGATCTACGTCGATGCGATCAACTCGACGAATGCGCCGGTCACGACGACGGTCACCGGGACGATCACGAAGTCGCCGTTCACGCCGATCACGGTCAGCCAGACCGTGACGCTGAACGCGAACGAGCGCCGCGAGATCGCGTTCACGCCGGCGGCCTTCCCGGCGCTCCACGTCACGAGCCCGGTGCTCTGGTGGCCGTACCAGTTCGGGAGCCCCGAGCTCTACCACCTCGTGACGAGCGCGACCGTGAGCAGCGCGACCTCCGACACGAAGGCGATCGACTTCGGCATCCGCCAGTTCACCGACTACCGCACGACGGTGAACGGCACGTCGTTCGTCGGCTACAAGGTGAACGGCGTCCCGATCTTCTTCCGCGGCGGCGGCTACGTCTGGGACATGCTGCAACGGTTCGACCCGAAGAGCGACGCCACGACGATCCAGTACGTGAAGGACATGGGTCTGAACGCGATCCGCTTCGAGGGCACGCTCGGCAACGAGCACCTCTACGACCTCGCCGACCAGAACGGGATCATCCTCATGGGCGGTTTCGCCTGCTGTAGCGCCTGGGAGAACGACACGTGGACGACCGAGCAGGAGAACGTCGCCCACGCGTCGCTCGACACGCAGATGCGGAACCTCCGGGCGCATGCGAGTGCCTTCCTGTGGGCGTTCGGCAGCGACCAGCCCGTCAGCGCGACGCACCTCGCGCAGTACAAGCAGATCGCGACCAACCTGCACTGGCAGAACACGACGCTCGACAACGTCGCGACCTGGGCGAACGCGAACGCCGGCATGAAGATGGACGGCCCGTACGTCTGGGAGCCGCCGAACCTCTGGTGGGACACGACGAAGGCCGGCAGCGCCTTCGGCACGACGGCGGAGGAGGGCACCGAGTCGCCGCCGCCGCTCGAGAGCCTCCAGAAGTTCCTCAGCCCGACTGACCTGTGGCCGATCGGCGCCGCGTGGAACTACCACGCCGGAAAGGCGAAGAGCGTCTTCGACAACATCGCGCCGTTCACGAACGGCCTGAACGGGCGCTACGGCACGGCGACGGGCGCGGCCGACTACGCGAAGAAGGCCGAGGTTCAGAACTACGAGAACACGCGCGCGTTCTTCGAGGCCTGGAGCGCGCACGAGTTCACGCAGTCGTTCGGGACGATCTTCTGGATGCTGAACAGCGTCTGGCCGTCCGTGCACTGGAACCTCTACGACTGGTACTACGAGCCGGGCGGCGGCTACTTCGGCGCCAAGAAGGCAGACGAGCCGGTGCATATCGCCTACGACTACGCGACGAACAAGGTCTTCGTCGTGAACTCGACGCTGACCGCGCGGAGCGGGATGTCGGCGACGGCGACCTTCTACAACATCCCCGGGATCACGGCGCAGTCGACGACGTCGGCCTCGAGCCTGTCGATTCCCGCCAACGCGTCCACGCAGGTCATGACGCTTCCGGCCGTGTCCGGCCTCTCGACGACGTACTTCATCCGGCTCCAGCTGAAGGACTCGACCGGCGCCGTCGTCAGCGACAACCTCTACTGGTACTCGACGAGCCCGGACACCTTCGGGAACAAGAGCAATTGGTACTCGACGTCCGTTCGCAGCTACGCGAACCTGACCGGGCTCAACAGCCTGGCGACGAACTCGAGCGTGACTCGCTCCGTCTCCCGGACCGTCGCGAGCGGCACGGAGACGGTGACGATCACGCTCAACAACACGAGCGCGACGAACATCGCGTTCTTCCTCCGGCCGGAGGTGATCGCGGGAAGCGCAGGCACCGAGGTGCTGCCGATCACCTACACCGACAACTTCGTCTCGCTCTTCCCCGGCGAGTCGAAGACGATCACGGCGACCTACCAGACGAGCGACCTCGGCGGACAGTCGCCGTACCTCCTGGTACGCGGCTACAACGTCCCGACAAGCACGCAGGCGATCCCGTGATCCCCTCCCTCCGCCTCGCTCTGGCAGCGGCCGCGGCGCTCGTCGCCGCGGCCGCGGGCGGGGCGTCCACTCCCGTCCACGCAGCGACCGCGCCCACCGTCGTCTCGATCCAGTTCGACGACGGCACCGCCGACCAGTACGGCGCGCTCGCGATCCTGAACGCCCACGGGATGCACGCGACCTTCTACGTCAACACCGGCTTCACCGGCGACGCGACGCACCTGAGCTGGGCGCAGCTCGGCGACCTCTATGCGGCCGGGAACGAGATCGCCGGCCACACGCTCACGCACGCGCACCTGAAGCACCTGAAGGCGGCCGACGCGAAGCACGAGGTCTGCGGCGACCGCGTCAATCTCTACAACCACGGCTTCCAGCCGGTCTCGTTCGCGTATCCGTTCGGCGAGTTCGACGCGGGCGTGCAGCAGATCGTGCGCGACTGCGGGTACAACAGCGGCCGCGGCGTCTCGGGCGTCGACGACCGGAGGACCTTCGCCGAGACGATCCCGCCGCTCGACGCCTACGCCACGCGGACTCCGCCGAACCCGAAGCAGGGGACGACGCTCGCGACGATCGAGAGCTACGTCACCGCGGCCGAGCAGCACGGCGGCGGCTGGGTACAGCTCGTCTTCCACCACCTCTGCGACGGCTGCGACGCGTACTCGATCTCGCCCGCGACCTTCACCGCGCTCCTCGACTGGCTCCAGCCACGCGCGGCTTCGGGCACCGTCGTGGAGACGACCGCGCAGGTGATCGGCGGCCCGGTGCAGCCGCCGGTGCCCGGATAGACCGCCCTCCGGTGAAGATGCCGGGGTGGCGCGGCCTCGGATGGTCCCCGTCGAGTCGACGAGCATCGAGCTCGTCGGCTACGACGAGGACACGCGCGAGCTCTACGTCCAGTTCCGCCTGCGCGGGCGGACGTACGTCTACTTCGACGTGCCGCCGGAGGCGTACGCGGCGCTCCTCGACGCGCCCTCGAAGGGCCGCTACCTGAACTTCGAGATCAAGCCGTACCACCGGTACCGGCGGGTCTGACCTAGAGCGCCCGCGCGTGTTACAAGGGGGCGATGCGGCTCCTCCACGTCTCGGACTGGCACATCGGGCGCCAGACGTACCGCTGCTCCCGCGTGCCCGACCACAAGGCGGCGCTCGCGGAGATCGTCGAGCTCGCGCGCGAGGCGCGGCCGCACCTCGTCCTCCACACCGGTGACGTCTTCGACGGCTTCCGGCCCGGCTACGCGGAGATGGCGTTCGCGGTCGAGGCGCTCGAGGAGCTCGCCGCGCTCGCGCCGGTCGTCGTCATCGCCGGGAACCACGACTCGCCCGCGCTCTTTCGCCTCTTCGACCGGCTCCAGGGGGCCGAGCCGCGCATCCGCTTCGTCGACAGCGTGCGGCCGCCGGCCGACGGCGGCATGCTCGACCTGCCCGGCGCCGACGGCGAGGTCGTCCGGATCGCGTTCCTCCCGTTCGTGCACGCGAACCGGATGGTCGACCGCTTCGAGGACGGGACGACGTGGACCGCGACCTACTCGGAGCGCATCCAGCGGATCGAAGAGGAGCTCGAGCGCGGGCTCGCTACCGGCTACGACCCGTCGCGACACGTCCTCCTCTTCGCCGCGCACCTGTACGTCAGCGGCGCCCGCTTCTCGGGGAGCGAGCGGCCGCTGCACGTGAGCGACGCCTACGCGACGCGGCTCCGGCGGCTCCCGAACGTCTCGTACGCTGCCTTCGGCCACATCCACCTGCCGCAACCGCTCCCGCGGCGCGTGACCGGGCGGTACGCCGGCTCGCCGATCCCGCTCGACTTCGGCGAGGAGCGCGAGCAGAAGGAGGTCGTGCTCGTCGAGGCCGAGCCCGGCGCCCCGGCCGTCGTCACGCCCGTCGCGCTCGGCGGCGGGCGGCCGCTGCGGACGATCGTCGGGACGCTGGACGAGGTGCGCGCGGCGGCGCCGACCGTCGGGGACGCCCTCTGCCGCGTCACCGTCTGCACGGACGAGCCGGTTCCGGACCTGGCCGCGCTCGTCGCCGAGCTGCTGCCGGCGGCGACCGTCGTCGAGGTGAACGAGGACTGCGCGGCGACGCGGCTCGAGGTCGTCGAGGCGACCGTGAGCGAGGCCGACGCGGAGCCGGGCTTCCGTGAGCTCTTCCGCGCCTACCTCGCCGAGCGCGGCACACGCGGCTCGCAGGTGAACCGCGTCCTTCGCACCTTCGAGACGCTCGTCCAGGCGGTCGAGACCGAGGAGATCGCTCGGCTGCCCGACCTCGACGAGCTCCTCCTCGAGCGGGTGCGCGGCTCGTGAGACCGCGGCTCCTGCGCGTCAAGGGCCTGCGCAGCTTCCGCACCGAGCGGGAGATCGACTTCGGCGACCTCGGGCTCGTCGCGGTCGTGGGCGACACCGGCGCTGGCAAGTCCTCGATCCTCGAGGCGATCACGTACGCGCTCTACAACGCGACGACCTGGGACCAGCGCGGCGTGAAGCAGCTGATCTCGGACGGCGCGACGACGATGAGCGTCGAGCTCGAGTTCGGCGTCGACGGCCACGTCTGGCGCATCGCTCGCTCGACCTCGCGTGGCGCGTACCCGCCGCCGTCGCACCAGCTCGAATGCCTCACCGACCCGTCGGTGGCGCCGCTCGACGCCGAGGATGCGATCAACGCTGAGGTCGCGCGCCTCGTCGGCCTCGACTGGGGCGGCTTCACCTCGGCGGTGATCCTGCCGCAGGGGCGTTTCCAGACGCTCCTCCAGGCCACGGCCGCCGACCGGACGGAGATCCTCAAGGGCATCTTCCGGCTCGGCGAGCTGGCCGAGGCGCGCGAGCAGGCGCGCGACCTCGCGCTCGGCTACCGCGGGCCGCTCGACGACCTCCAGGCCGAGCGGGCGCGGCTCCTTCCCGACCCGGCCGCGGCCGCGCGCGAGGCTCGGGGCCGGAGGCAAGAGGCCGAGCAGGAGGAGCGGCGTCTGCGCACGCTCGCGGCCGAGCGGTCGAAGCAGGAGAAGACGGCTGCACGTGAGGAGCGCGAGGCGGAGCGCGCCGGGGCGGCGGCGGAGCGGCTCGCCCGGGCGAACATCCGGCCGGCGCGGGCGCTTCGTGAGCTCGAGCCCGTGCTCCGGGAGCTCGAGTCGCGGGAGGCCCCGGTCAGCACGGCCGAGGCCGACGTGCAGGAGCACGAGGCGCGCCTGGCCGCGGCGCTCGACCGGGCGGAGCGAGCCGGAGAGGGGGAGGGTGAGCTCGCGCGGGCGAAGGCCGTGCTGGAGCGGCTCGTCGCCGAGTCGCCGGCGCTTGCGGCCGAACGGGCGGAGCTCGCGGCGGCGCGGCGCGAGACCTCCCGGGAGGAGGCAGTGCTCGTGCGCCTGCGGCGCGAGGCGGCGGCGGCCCGGAAGGTGCAGGACGCCGTGCACGCGCAGCGCGCGGCCGACGATCTGCTGGGTCGCTTGGAGCGCCAGCACGCGAACGCGCGCGCGATCGCGGAGCGGAAGGCCGAGGCGGAGGCGGGCGCGAGGCGGCGGCTTGCGACCGCGGCCGACCGGCTCGAGCCGTTGCTCCGAGCGCACGCCGCCGCGCATGCGGCGTACGGCCTCGAGGCGGGCGAGGAGTGTCCGATCTGCCACCGCGAGCTGCCGGCGGGGTTCGAGCCTCCGCGTGCGCCGGCCGTGCGCGCGGCGCAGGATGCGTACGACCGCGCCGAGGCCGCGACCCGGAGCGCCGGCGAGGCGCGAGCCGCGGCGGAGGGGACGCTCGCGCACCTCGCGCAGGCGGTCGCGGAGGCGGCACGGAAGCGGACGGCCGCCCAGCGTGCCGTGAAGCGTCTCGGCGACGTCGATCTGTCCGGGCCGACCGAAGCTGCGGTCCGTTCGCGACAGGCAGCGCTCGAGGAGCGGAAGGTCGGGCTGGAGACGGCGGCGGCGAAGCTCGCCGAGCGAGCGGCGGCGCTCGAGAAGGATCGCGCGGGTCTGCCGAGGCGCTTCCGGCCCGCTGCGAGCGCGAGCGACGACCGGTGCGCCACGTTCCTCGCGGCGCTCGGGGCCCGGCTCGCCGAGGTGCAGCGGCTCCGCCGTGAGCGCGAGACGGCTCGGGCTCGGCTCGCCGAGCTTCGGGCCGACGGCGAGGAGCTCGCCCGTCGCCGCGAGCGGGAGCTCGAGCAGCCGCGCCGCCGGATCGAGAAGGCGATGCGGCAGATCGAAGCCGCGGGCGTCGAGCTGCCGGCCGGCTCGGACGACGCCGGTTTCGCCGAGCAGCTCGCCCGCGCCGAGGAGCTCGAGCGGGCAGCAGATCGCCGCGTACAGGAGCTGGCGCAGGCCGCCGCGGACGCGCAGGCGCGCGCGTCGGCGGCTTGCGAGGCGGTCGCGGCGGCCCTCGCCGAGGCCGGAGCCGCCGATCCGGAGGAGCTCGAAGAGCTCGTCATCGAGGCGAGCGCGAGGCGCGCCCGGGCCCGCGACGAGGAGGCCGAAGCTCGCGCGCAATTGCCGGCGGCGCGCGATCTCGACCGGCGGATCCGGCCGCTCCGCGAGTCGGTCGAGGTGCTCGAGACGGTAGCGAGCCTGCTCACCGACGGGCGCTTCATCGGCTACGTCGTCACGCGCCGGCAGCGGGCGCTCCTTGCGCTCGCCTCCGAGATCCTCGGCTCGATGACCGGGGGCCGCTACGGCTTCGCAGAGGACTTCCGCATCGTCGACCGCCAGTTCGGCCAGGCGCGCGGCTCGAAGACGCTCTCGGGCGGCGAGGCGTTCCTGGCGAGCCTGGCGCTCGCGCTCGGCCTGGTCGAGCTGGCCGCACGCGGCGGCGGCCGGTTGGAGGCGTTGTTCCTTGACGAGGGCTTCGGGAGCCTCGACGCCGACGCGCTGGACGACGCCCTGGGTGAGCTGGAGCGGCGCGCGCAGGCGGGCCGGCTGGTCGCCGTCGTGAGCCACATCCGCGCCGTCGCGGAGCGGATCGAAGACGTGCTCCAGGTGGTGCAGGAGCCGGAGGGCACCGAGGTGACGCGAGTCACGGGCGCCGACCGCGAGGCCTTCGTCGAGGAGGAGGTCGAGGAGCGGCTGCTCGCGTAGCGCTAGGCGGCGCTGATCTTGCGCACCGCCTCGAAGAGCTCGCGGCAGTGGTCGGCGCTCAGGCGTCCCGGTTGGCTACCGAGCCAAGACTGGAGCTCGCTGCCATGGATGTACGCGACGCCGTCTCTCTCGAGGCGGCGCTGCGGGAATTCCGCCCAAACGACGACGACAGGCTGGACCCACTCGCGTCGTCTCACCTGGGCCTCGAGCGCGTCGCAGAGTCTTGCGGCGGCTGCTCGAAACCGACCACCGTGGTACGACGTGCGCCCGGACGCAAGCCCGTCTCGGGTGACGACGGCCTGACGGGAAAATCGTTTCGAATCCAGCAGAAAGACGCCCGGCGGGCCGACGAGCACGTGGTCCCAGTTCCCCTGGGCCGCGGGGATGTCGTGCTCGCACCGCCATGAGTTGTCGAGGGCGCTGAGCGCCTCGGCCGTCTGCTGCTCACCGACTGCTCCCCACATCCAGGGAAGCGAGAAGACGTCGCCGACGATCCAGCCGAAGATGCAGAGCATGGCGACGGCGCCGGCAAGGCCGGCGAGGATCAACGCCGCGGCTCTGTCTTGGAGCAGGACCGCTCCCGCGATGCATCCCCCGCCCAAAGCCACGTTGATGAGCCAGCCCCGCATGTTCTCGCGCAAGACCCTGCGTCGCTCGGCGCGGAACTGAGCGCGCGCCGACTGCCCGGCTCTCCGACTGCCTTTGCTCGCCTTCATCAGGCTCGCAACGTCACGACGAGCTCGGTACCGAAGCCGGGGCGGGAGCGAAGATCCAGTGCGCCCTCGATGGCGGCGCTTCGCGCGCGAATGTTCTTGAGCCCCTGACCCGCGCCGTCGGCGTCGCCCTCGAAGCCCGCGCCGTCGTCGCGCACCGACACGACACGCTGGCCGGCGCGCTCGCCGATCACGACCTCCGCGCGCCGCGCGCCTGCGTGCTTGCGCACGTTCGCGAGCCCCTCCTGGACGATCCGGAAGACCTCGATTTGCTCGTCGGGCGCGAGCGCGACGCGCGGATCGACCTCCAGCTCGACCTCGAGTTCGCCGTCGGCGGTCAGGAACTCGACGTAGCGGCGGAGCGCGGCGTCGAAGGGCGCCGTTCCGCTCGCCGACGACAAAGCCAACACTGCGAAGCGCGCCTCCTGCTGCGCCGCCTCGGCCGCCCGCTTCAGCTCCGGCACGACGTCCTCGACCGGCGCGCCGTCCTCGAGGCGGGTCGCGTACGTCGAGATCGCGAACAGGTACTGCGCGAGCCCGTCGTGGATCTCGCGCGCCACGCGGGCCCGCTCCTCGGCGACGGCGCGGCCGAACTCCGACGAGCGGATCGCCCGCCAGACGCCGACGAGGAGCACGCCGTAGGCGAGGATCCGCAGGACGTCGCCCTGCGAGAGCGGCCGGTTCGCCGCGAGCGGCGTGAGGAGGTAGCTGAGCGAGGCGAAGAGGAGGAGCGTCGACCCGTGCGCGAGGAAGCGGTCGAGGTCATCCCCATGCCGTCGGAAGCGCATGCCGAAGCCGACGACGGCGACGAGGTTCACGAACGCCTGGAAGCCGAACGAGAGCGTCAGGCCGAACGGCGCGTCGGCTCCACCGTCGGGCGGGATGACCGGCAGCCCGCTCCCGAGCGAGCGCGACGCCGACCAGACGAGCACGAGCACGAAGGCGAGCGCCACGAAGGCGTTCCCGAGCATGCGCCGGCGCTCTCGGACGCGGCCGTGCACGAACGGCGCGGCGGCGATCAGCGTCCACGCGAGCAGTCGCCCCGCGACGCCGGACCACGCCTCCGAGCGGCCGATGGCATGGCCGCCGAGCACGGGCGAGATCGAGAAGCAGAGCGTCGAGGCGGCGCCGACGAAGAACCCGCTCGCGAGCAGGAGGTCGATCCGGCGGCCCTCGACCGAGAAGCGCACGCCGGCCAGGACGGCCACGGCCGCTCCGGCCAGCGTGACGACGGTCTGGAGCACGAGGCGGGCCTCGTCGCCGCCGTACGACGGACGCAGGCCGGGGTGGGCGACGAAGAGCGCGATCGTAGCCCCGAGCAGCCCGAAGAGGAGGACCTCGCCCCAGAGGAACGCGTCGAGCGCGCTTCTACCGTCCTTGTCCATCGTCACCCTTGTCGGCAGGGGCAGCGCCGCCGATAAGTCCGCGAGACCCATGGCCGACAGCGTTCTGATCGTCGACGACCACCCGCTGACGCGCGAGGCGCTGAGCGCGCTTCTCGCCCAGCACGACTTCTCCGTCGTCGGCCAGGCGTCGGACGGCGAGGAGGCGATCGGCGCGGCCCGGCGGCTCCAGCCTCGGCTCGTCCTCCTCGACCTGTCGATGCCGGGCCTGTCCGGGCTCCAGGCGCTCCCGCGGCTCCGCGAGGCTGCGCCCGGTTGCGAGGTCGTCGTGCTGACGGCGTCGGGGACGGAGGAGAACCTTCTCTCGGCGATCCGCGGCGGCGCAGCGGGCTACCTGCTGAAGAGCGAGCCGCCCGGCCGGATCGCGGAGTTCCTCCGCGGCGTCGCCCGCGGCGAGGCGGCGCTCTCGGGCGAGATCGCGCGGCGCCTCCTCGACGAGGTGCGAAACGGCGGGCGGCGCTCCGGTGTCCCGGACGCGATCGCCCGCGTGCTCTCGGCACGCGAGGTCGAGGTGCTGCTTCTCCTCGACGAGCACCTCGGCACCGACCAGATCGCCCGCCGGCTCTTCATCTCGGAGCACACGGTGCGCTCGCACGTGAAGAGCCTGCTGCGGAAGCTCGGCGTCTCCTCCCGCCGCGAGGCGCTCGAGGCGCTCGCCGCCGCGCGGGGCTAATCACCCACGGTGGGGGATGTCGAGCGCGCGGCTGGGGCGATGACGGCGCGCGCGGCGGGCCCGATACTCAGAGAGCGAGCTCCTCATTTCTCCGGTTCGGGAAGTGGTGGCAAGGAGCAGTGGTGGCGATCTTCGCGGCCGGCCCTTGAAGGGCCGGCCGCTCAGCTTTGGAAGCCCTCGAGCGCTGCGCGGACGAGGCCCGGCAGCGTCTGCACGTCGTAGCCGCCCTCGAGCACCGCGGCGCAGCGCGGCGCGAGCGCGGCCGAGCGGCGCGCAAGCTCGCGGAAGCCGTCGGCGGTCACCCGCATGTCCGCGAGCGGGTCGTCGGCGTGCGCGTCGAAGCCCGCCGAGACGAGGACGAGATCGGGCTCGAAGGCGCGCACCGCCGGCTCGACCGCGCGTGTGAACGCGGCCTTGTACTCGGCGTCGCCCGAGCCGGCCGGGAGCGGCACGTTCAGGGTCGTCTCCGCCCGGTCGTCCGGCCCGCCCGTGCCCGGGTAGAACGGCCACTGGTGGAGCGACACGAAGAGCACCGAGTCGTCGTCGCGGAAGATCTCCTCCGTGCCGTTCCCGTGGTGGACGTCCCAGTCGACTATCGCGATGCGCGCCAGTCCGAGCTCCGCCTGCGCGAACCGCGCCGCGACGGCGACGTTGTCGAAGAGGCAGAAGCCCATCGCGGCGGCCGGCCGCGCGTGGTGGCCCGGCGGGCGGACGAGCGCAAAGCCGCCGCGTCGAGCCGCCTCGATCGTCGCTCCCGCCGCGAGGAGCGCGGCCTCGTAGCTCGTCTCCGACGCGATCGTGTCGCCGTCGAGCCACAGCGGCCGCTCGACGGCGCGCATGGCCTCGATGTACTCGCGCGCATGGCAGCGCTCGAGATCGGCGACGGAGGCCGGGCCTGCCTCGACGATCTCGAACTGGTCCAGCACTGCGGCGAGCCGCTCCGGTGCCTCGGGATGGCCGAAGGTCGGGTGGAGCCGCGCGAGCGCCGGATTGCTTACGCAGTCGATCGGCGCACCGCGTCGGCGAGCTCCCCGAGGTCGGCGTCCCTCTGCGCCCGGCCGACGAGGTAGCAGAGGAGCGGCGCGTTCGTCCGGTCGCCGCTCTCGTGCGCGGCGATCCGTGCCAGGTCGAGGAGCACGGCGACGTCGTCGTCGGAGAGGTCGAGCCGCTCGCCCGGCATCGCGGCGGCCGAGGCGAGCGCGTCGCGTGCGTCGGCGAGCCAGGCGTCCACGGCGCGCGATCCTAGCCTGAGGCGCCGCTTGCGGTGCCGCCATCAGGATGTGCGGGCTTCGCCTGCGCATCCGTCTGAAACGACCGGTCGAGCCAAATGGCTTGTCGAAGGCGCTACTTCGCCCGCTCTTCGAGCCGACCGGCCAGCTGGCCGATCCCCCACGAGGAGACGAGAGCCGACGCCTTCGCCCAGGAGGGCGTCTGATCGTCGAGCGCCGGGATCGGGGCCGAGGCGTCGAGCGTCGCGATGCGGTGGTAGAGCCGCAGCTCCTCGGCGTTCGCGGCGAAGCGGCCGGCCTCGAGCGCGGCCTCCAGCGACCCGTACTGCCCGAGGACCTCCGCCGCCTTCTTCGGCCCGACCCCCGGCGCGCCCGGCAGCCGGTCGGAGGGATCGCCGCGGAGCGCGATGAAGTCCGGCACTTGCTCGGGCTCGACGCCGTAGCGCTCGCGCACCTCCGCCGGCCCGATGCGGGCGATCTCCGACACGCCGCGGGTCGGCTGGAGAATCGTCACACCCGCGCGCGCGAGCTGGAACGCGTCGCGGTCTGAGGTGGCGACGAGCACCGGCGGGTCGGCGTGCGTCGCGGCCGCGGCGAGGAAGTCGTCCGCCTCATAGCCCGCTGCCTTCGCGTACGCGAACCCGAGCGCCTCGACCAACGCCGGCAGGAGGTCGAGCTGCTCCAGGAGCTCCTGGTCGAACACCCGGCCGGACTGGTAGCCCTCGAAGGCCTCGTGCCGGTAGGTCGGCACGGTCAGCGTGTCCCAGGCAACGAAGACGGCGCGCGGCTCCTCCGCGTCCCAGAGCCGGAGCAGCATGTTGGCGAAGCCGACGATCGCGCCCGCAGGCCGGCCCTCAGCGCGGCGGATCGACTTCGGCAGCGCGTGGTAGGCGCGGTGTGCGAACGAGTCGCCGTCGACGGCGAGGAGCGGCCGCGCCCCCGTCACAGCGTCTCGTAGAGCCGCTGGATCTCCGCCATCAGGCGCTCGGTCGTCTCGTGGCTGTCGTCCGTCACCTCGACCGGCGGACCGTACGTGACCCGAAGCGGCCCGAGCCGCGCGAGGCGGTCGGTGCCCTTGATCGCGGCCGGGACGAGAGGCGCGCCCGCCCGCTGCGCGATTCGCGCGGCTCCGGTGTGCGGCCGCGCCTCCCACCGCTTGCGGAGGCCCTTCCGCTGCCGCGTCCCCTCCGGGAACATGACGACCACCTCGCCCGAACGGACGAGCTCGACCGCCTTCGCGATCGCCTCCAGGTCACCCTTCCCGCGCTCGACCGGGAACGCGCCGGCCGCGTCGAGCACGCGGCCGAGCGGCCACCAGTAGAGCTCCGACTTCGCCATGAAGCGCAGCCAGCGCTGCTGCAAGAGGGGGAGCCCGAGCGGCCACGGATCGAAGTTCGAGGTGTGGTTGGCGGCCAGCACGAACCCGCCGTCCGCCGGCAGGTTCCCGAGCCCGGTCGCCCTCAACCTAAACAGGAAGCGGACAACGGGAAGACTCAGCCCTCCGACTACGTGGTAGACCCGCGACACCGCCGGGAGTATCCACACCACGCCGAGGAGGATCCCGGGCACCCTTCGCTAACGTGTCCCGGCCATGAGCAAGACGCTCGTCATCGCCGAGAAGCCGTCCGTCGGCCGCGACATCGCGGCCGCGCTTCCGGGCGGCTTCGCGAAGAGCGAGACCTATCTCGAGTCCGACGACTACGTCGTCACGTGGGCCGTCGGCCACCTCGTCGAGCTCGCCCAGCCCGAGGATTACGACGAAAAGCTCAAGAAGTGGCGGATGGCCGACCTGCCGATCGTCCCGGACGACTTCCACCTGAAGCCGCGTGACGCGAAGTCGAAGAAGCAGCTCACGGCGATCCGCAAGCTCCTCGAGCGCGCCGACGTCGACCGGGTCGTGAACGCCTGCGACGCCGGCCGCGAGGGCGAGCTCATCTTCGCCTACATCTACGAGTCGACCGGGGCGAAGAAGCCGGTCGACCGCCTCTGGATCTCCTCGATGACGAAGCAGGCGATCCGCGAAGGCTTCGAGCGCCTGAGGCCCGGCGACCAGCTCCGCCCGCTCGAGCAGGCGGCCCGGTCGCGCTCCGAGGCCGACTGGCTCGTCGGCATGAACGCGACACGCGCGGCGACGATCCGCGGCCGCGCCTGGGTCGGCGGCGTCGTCTCGCTCGGCCGTGTCCAGACGCCGACGCTCGCGATGATCGTGAAGCGCGAGCGCGAGATCCAGGCGTTCGTCCCGGAGCCGTACTGGCTCGTCCACGCAGCGTTCCAACCGCCCTACGACGGCCTCTGGTTCGAAGGCGACGAGACGCGGATCAAGGAGGGCGCGCGGGCCGACGAGATCGTCGAGCGCGTCTCCGGCAAGGACGGCGAGGTCGAGTCGGTCGAGCGCAAGGAGCAGTCCGAGCGCGCGCCGCTCCTCTACGACCTCACCTCGCTCCAGCGCGACGCCAACCGCCGCTTCGGCTTCTCGGCACGCCGCACGCTCCAGGCCGCGCAGTCGCTCTACGAGGGCAAGAAGGCGATCACCTACCCGCGCACCTCGTCGCGCTTCCTCTCCGGCGACCTCGTCCCGCAGCTGAAGCCGACTGCGGAGACGCTGCTCCCGATCGCCGAGTACGCGGACGCCGCGCGCTACGTGCTCGACCTCCAGCAGCTGCCGCTCGGCCGCGTCGTGAACGACGCGCGCGTCGACGACCACCACGCGATCATCCCGACCGACGTCGAGCACGACGTGAGCGAGTTCACCCCTGACGAGCGGCGCGTCTTCGACCTGATCGCTCGCCGCTTCCTCGCCGTCTTCCACCCGCCGGCGCGCTACGCGCGGACGACGATCGTCACCCTCGTCGAGGACGAGCGCTTCCGCACCCGCGGCAAGGTGACGCTCGAGGCCGGCTGGCGCAGCGTCTACGGCCTCGAGGCCGATGCCGACAAGCCGCAGGAAGAGGACGGCGAAGGCGGCGAGCTCCCGGCGGTCGAGAAGGGCCAGCCCATTCGCTGCATCACCGCGGTCAGCGAGGCGAAGGAGACGAAGCCGCCGCCGCGCTACACCGAGGCGACGCTCCTCTCCGCGATGGAGACGGCCGGCAAGCTCGTCGACGACGAGGAGCTCCGCGAGGCGATGAAGGAGCGCGGCCTCGGGACTCCCGCGACCCGCGCCGAGACGATCGAGACGCTGATCCGGCGCGAGTACGTGGAGCGCGTCGGCAAGGATCTGCAGGCGACGCCGAAGGGCCTCCAGGTGATCACGATGCTCGAGGCGCACCCGCTCACCTCGCCCGAGCTGACGGGCGGCTGGGAGAAGCGGCTCGCCGACATCGAGCACGGCTCCGGCGACCGCGCGGAGTTCATGAAGGAGATCGAGGGCTTCACCCGGGCGACGGTCGAGCAGATCGCCGCTCTCGACCGTGAGAAGCTCCGGCCCGAGCGCGTCGAGCTCGGCCCGTGCCCGCGCTGCGGCGAGACGATCCGCGAGAACTCGCGCGCCTACGGCTGCACGAGCTGGAAGAGCCGCGAGGAGCCTGGCTGCGGGTTCGTGATCTGGAAGCGCGTGGCCGGCCGGACGCTCACGCCCGAGGTCGCGCGGCAGCTGCTCGAGGAGGGACGGACGCGTGAGGTTCTGTCCGGCTTCCGTTCCAGAAACGGCAAACCTTTTCGCGCGCGTCTCGTCTTGAATGGCGAGGGCAAGATCGAGTTCGAGTTCCCGACTCGGACCTCCCAGGCTGTCCAGCCGACGGCCGCGGAATAATCCGTTTCGGGCTCCCGTTCGAAGGTCACGTTAGCCCGAAGGGGATGGTTCCCCCTGGAAAGACAAGGAACCGAGTCCTACAGTCCGAAAGTTTCAAGCTCCGCCGACGTCGTACGTAGAGAGGGTTAGGGAAGCCAGTTGACGCCGAACCAGCTGCACGAGCTGCTCGACACCGAGCAGGCGCGCTCGCTCGTCGAGGGCGCCGAGGAGCGCGGCTTCATCGAGGCCGCGGACTTCGAGGCCTTCACGCTCGAGCACGACCTCAGCGAGGTCGAGATCGAAGAGATCACCCGTGAGTTCGAGCGGATCGGGCTCGAGGTCGGGCAGCCGCCCGCCGCCGAGCCCGAGAAGGAGAAGGAGAAGGTCGAGCCGGTGGCCGTCGAGACCGCCGAGCTCTCAGGCTCCGCCGACTCGCTCCAGCTCTTCCTCGCCGACGTCGGCCGGCACAAGCTGCTGAACGCCGCCGAGGAGGTCACGCTCGCGAAGGCGATCGAGCGTGGCGACCCCGTCGCGAAGCGGCGCATGATCGAGTCGAACCTGCGCCTCGTCGTCTCGATCGCCAAGGGCTACCGCGGGCTCGGCGTGCCGTTCCTCGACCTGATCCAGGAGGGCACGCTCGGGCTGAACCGCGCGGTCGAGAAGTTCGACTGGCGGCGCGGCTACAAGTTCTCGACCTACGCGACCTGGTGGATCCGCCAGTCGGTGCAGCGCGCGGTCGCGAACCACGCGCGCACGATCCGCGTGCCCGTGCACGTCGTCGAGCGGCAGCAGAAGCTCTCGCGGGCGGCGCGCCGGCTCGAGGTCGAGCTGGGCCGCGAGGCGACGAAGGCCGAGCTCGCGGAGGCGACCGGCCTGCCGATCCAGCACGTCGACGAGGCGCTCGGCGCCGCCCAGGCGTCCGTGTCGCTGAACCAGACCGTCGGCGCCGACGACGAGGGCGAGCTCGGCGACCTCTTCGCCGACCGCGAGGCCGCCGACCCGTTCGACGAGGCCGAGGAGTCGCTCCGCCGCCAGGGCGTGCGCCGGGCGCTCGATGCCCTGCCCGAGCGGGAGCGGCGCATCCTCGAGCTTCGCTTCGGGTTCGAGGGCGAGCCGTGGACGCTCGAGGCGATCGGCCACGAGCTCGACCTGACGCGGGAGCGCGTCCGCCAGCTCGAGGGCCAGGCGCTCGCCCGCCTCGGCGCGCTGCGCGACCTCATTTCTGTCGCTGCGTAGCCGGCCCTAGATCGGCGACTCCGAGCGCGGCATACTTTCGCCTGACCCGCCAATGGGGGGCGGGCAGGAAAGGAGTCCATCAGATGAGGGGCATTGTCACTCGGCTCGTCCTCCCATTCGTCGCCGTCGCCGCGCTCGCCGCGGTCGGCACAGCGGGGGGCGCGTCGAAGGCCGCACCGACGTTCGTCTTCGCCGGCGCGTCCGATCCCACCTACCTCGACCCGGCGCTCGTCTCCGACGGCGAGTCGTTCCGGGTGACGGAGCAGATCTTCGAGAGTCTCGTCTCGCTCAAGCCGGGCAGCACGATCGTGCAGCCGGGCCTCGCGACGAAGTGGGGCTCGAAGAACGGGAAGGACTGGACCTTCCAGCTCCGGCACGGGGTGAAGTTCCACGACGGCACGGCGTTCAACGCAGCGGCCGTCTGTTACAACTTCAACCGCCAGTACAACTTCACGGGCGCGTTCCAGGACGCCTCGGCCACGTACTACTGGCAGACCGTCTTCCTCGGCTTCCACCACAACGAGAGCTCGAGCCTGTCGCCGAGCCTCTACAAGGGCTGCACGGCCAAGGGCAAGTACACGGCGGTCATCCACCTGACGGGCCGCTCGTCGGCGTTCATCCCGGCGCTCGTCATCTCGTCGTTCGGGATCCAGAGCCCGACCGCGCTCAAGAAGTACGGCGCGAACCAGGGTGAGCTCCGGAACGGCACGTTCTATCCGACCGGCTCGTACGCCTTCAGCCATCCGACCGGCACGGGGCCGTTCAAGTTCAAGTCGTGGACGGTCGGCCAGAAGGTCGAGCTCGTCCGCAACGACTCCTACTGGGGCAAGAAGCCGAAGATCGGCCGCGTCATCATCCGCCCGATCTCGAACAACACCGCTCGGGTGCAGGCGCTTCAGACCGGCGAGATCAACGGCGCCGACCTGATCCAGCCCCAGGACATCCCGACGATCAAGAAGAACAAGAACCTGTACGTCAAGAACCGGCCGTCGTTCAACGTCGCGTACGTGACGATCAACCAGGCGCACGCGCCGTTCAACAAGCTGGCCGTGCGGCAGGCGATCGCCTACGGGCTCGACCGGGCCTCGGTCGTGAAGTCGTTCTACGCCGGCCGCGGGCAGGTGGCGCAGGAATTCGAGCCACCGCAGCTCTTCGGCTGGACGAACAAGGTGCCGAAGTACCCGTACAACCCGACCAAGGCGAAGCAGCTGCTTCGCTCGGCCGGCCTGACCCTCCCGGTGCCGATCGACTTCTGGTACCCGACCAACGTGTCACGGCCGTACATGCCGAACCCGCAGCTGAACTTCGAGGCGTTCTCGGCCAGCCTCGAGAAGTCGGGGTTCAAGGTCACGCCGCACAGCGCGCCGTGGCGGCCCGACTACGTGAAGCACGTGAACGACGGGACCGCCGGTGACATCAACCTCATCGGCTGGACGGGCGACTTCGGCGACCCGGACAACTTCGTCGGCACGTTCTTCAAGACGTTCAGCCCGCAGTTCGGGTTCCACAACAACGCCATCTTCAACATCCTCGCGAAGGCGGCCGCGGAGACGAACTTCAAGAAGCGGGTCAAGCTGTACCAGCAGGCGAACATCATGATCATGAAGTACCTGCCTGCAGTTCCGTACGCCCACTCGACGCCGGCTCTCGCCTTCCAGAAGAAGGTGAAGGGCTACACGCCGAGCCCGGTCGGAACCGATCCGTTCTCCCCGGTCTTCTTCGGAGGCGGACAGTAGGACTCTCGAGCTGAGCAGCCGGTTGGACTAGATGCTTCGGTATCTCGTCCGCCGGTTGCTCCTGCTCGTCCCGATTCTCTTCGGCGTCTCGCTCCTGATCTTCTTCTGGATCAGGGCGCTTCCCGGCACCCCGGCCGAGTCGCTCCTCGGCGAGCGCGCGACGCCGGCGCTCGTCCAGGCCTATCGGCAGCGCTACGGGCTGGACAGACCCGTCTACGTCCAGTACTGGGACTACCTGAAGACGACGGTGCACGGCGACTTCGGGGTGAGCGTCGCCTCGCACCGCCGCGTGATCGCCGAGATCGGCGACCGCTTCCCGGCGACGATCGAGCTGGCGGTCGCGGCGATGTTCTTCGCGATCCTGCTCGGGGTGCCGCTCGGCTTCGTCGCGGCTAAACGGCACGGGGGCCTGTTCGACCACGTCAGCCTCGTCGCATCGCTGATCGGGATCTCGATCCCGATCTTCTTCCTCGCGATCATCCTCAAGTACATCTTCGCCGTCCGCCTCGCCTGGCTGCCAAGCGTCGGGCGGATCTCGGTGCTCATCGACATGAAGCACCCGACGAACTTCTACATCCTGGACGCGATCATCGAGCGCAACTGGCACGCCCTCGGTGACGTGCTGAAACACCTGATCCTGCCCGGGATCGCGCTCGGCTCGATCCCGCTCGCCGTCATCGCGCGCATCACGCGTGCCGCCGTGCTCGACGTCCAGAACGAGGACTACGTGCGGACGGCGCGGTCGAAGGGCCTACCGCCGGTGACCGTCGACCGCCGGCACATCCTGCGGAACGCCCTGCTCCCGGTCACGACGATCATCGGCCTCCAGACGGGGCTGCTGCTCTCGGGCGCCGTTCTGACGGAGACGGTCTTCGCCTACCCGGGGATGGGCTCGTGGCTCCGGGACGCGATCTTCAACCGCGACTATCCGGTGCTCCAGGGCGGGATCCTCTTCCTCGCCTTCGTCTTCGTGATGGTGAACCTGATCGTCGACGTCTCGTACGCGATCATCAACCCGAGGATTCGCTACTCGTGAGCGTCGCCGAGATCGAGGCGCACGAGGTCGCGCTCGAGACGCCGACCGGCGGGCTGTGGCGTGACGCCTTCCGGCGGCTCCTCCGCAACCCGGCGGCGATCCTCGGGGCGTTCCTCGTCCTGCTCTTCGTCGTCGCCGCGGCCTTCGCGCCGCTCCTCGCGCCGTACGGGCCGAAGGAGCAGAACCTGCTCCTGATCGCACGCGGCTGCTGCCCCGGGCCCTCGGCCAAGCACTGGCTCGGGGTCGACCAGCTCGGGCGCGACGTCTACAGCCGCATCCTCTACGGCGCGCGGTTCTCGCTCATCATCGGGATCGTCTCGGTGTCGATCGGCCTCTCGATCGGGTTGATCCTCGGCTCGATCGCCGGTTACGTCGGCGGCTTCGTCGACTCGCTGATCATGCGCTGCATGGACGTGATGCTGGCGATCCCGGGCCTCCTCTTCGCGATCGGGATCGTCGCCCTCCTGAGCCCGGGCCTGTACCAGATCATGATCGCGATCGGGGTCGTGAACATCCCGATCTTCGCTCGCCTCCTCCGCGGGTCGGTGCTGGCGCAGCGCGAGAACGACTTCGTGCTCGCCGCTCGAGCGGTCGGCGTGCGCCGGCCGGTGATCCTCTTCTCGCACATCCTCCCGAACGCGATCTCGCCGGTGATCGTCCAGGGGACGCTGGCGATGGCCACGGCGATCATCGACGTCGCGGGCCTCGGCTTCCTCGGCCTCGGCCCACAGGACCCGGCGACGCCGGAGTGGGGGACGATGCTCACCGACGTGAACGACTACCTCCAGTCGGCGCCGTTCCTCGCCATCGTGCCGGGGATCGCGATCGTGATCTCCGTGCTCGGCTTCAACCTGATCGGCGACGGCCTGCGGGAGGCGCTCGACCCGAAGCTCCGCGGCCGCGTGGGGAAGTTCCGCGAGCGGAAGGCGTTCTGGTTCCTCGGCCGGCGCGTCTTCAGCCGTGCCTGAAGCGCCTCTCCTGAGCGTCGAAGACCTGCGCGTCCAGTTCTGGACGGGCAGCGGGACCGTGCACGCCGTGAACGGGATCTCGTTCGACATCGGCCCGGGCGAGACGCTCGGCATCGTCGGCGAGTCGGGCTGCGGGAAGAGCGTGACCGCGCTCGCGCTCCTCGGGCTCCTGCCGCGCGCCGGCCGCGTCCGCTCCGGCTCCGCGCGCTTCGACGGGCGCGACCTCCTCCAGCTCAGGCAGCGCGCGCTCCGCCGGCTGCGCGGGCGGGAGATCGCGATGATCTTCCAGGACCCGATGACGAGCCTGAACCCGGTGCTGACGATCGGTCGTCAGATCCGGGAGCCGCTCGAGACGCACTTCGGCATGAACCGCAAGGCCGCCTCCGCGCGTGCCGCCGAGCTCCTCGACCGGGTCGGGATTCCGAGCCCGGACGCGCGGCTCTCCGACTACCCGCACCAGTTCTCGGGTGGGATGCGCCAGCGGGCGATGATCGCGATGGCGCTCGCCTGCCGGCCGAAGATCATGATCGCCGACGAGCCGACGACGGCCCTGGACGTGACGATCCAGGCGCAGATCCTCGCCCTGCTGCGCGAGCTCGTCGCCGAGGAGCGGACGGCGCTCGTCCTGATCACCCACGACCTCGGCGTCGTCGCCGGCATGTGCGAGCGCGTGAACGTGATGTACGCCGGGATGTTCATGGAGACCGGCTCCGCCGACCAGCTCTTCGCCTCGCCGCGCCACCCGTACACGCTCGGCCTGCTCCAGAGCGTGCCGCGGCTCGACGCGGCCCGCCGCTCGCGGCTTCAGCCGATCGAGGGCGCGCCGAGAGACATGCTGCAACCGCCGAGCGCATGTCCGTTCCAGCCGCGCTGCCGGTACGAGGTCGAGGAGTCGCGGCTCGAGGTGCCGCCGCTCGTCGAGATCGAGCCGGGGCACAAGGTCGCCTGCTTCAACCCCGTACCCGCGGAGGAGTGGGAGCGGACGCGCGCGGCGGCAACGGCGTGACCAGGATCGACGAGCCGGAGGTGGTCGGGCGCGAGTACTCCTCGCTCGAGCGCTACCGGCGCCGCCGCGTCGACGTCACCGGCTGGCTGCGCTTCACCGACGACGACGAGTGGGCGGTGCTCCTCCGGGCGATCGCGGAGGTGCGGCCGCGGAGAGCGCTCGACGCCGGCTGCGGTGACGGGACGATCTCGTCGCTCGTCGCCGCCCCCGAGGTGGTGTGCGTCGACCAGTCTCCTGCCGCCGTCGAGGCGGCTCGGGCGCGCGGGCTCGACGCGCGCGTCGCCGACGTCCAGGCGCTGCCGTTCCGGGACGGCGAGTTCGACGTCGTCATGTGCAACCACGTGCTCTACCACGTGCCCGACCGCGATCGCGCGCTCGGCGAGCTCGTCCGCGTGCTCCGCACCGGCGGCCGCTTCGTCGGGATCTACAGTGACGGCGGCCACCACGCCGAGCTGTGGGAGGCCGTCGGCGATCCGTGGGCCGACCAGCCCGACTTCGACTGCGACGGCGGTGCCGCCGAGCTCGCGCGGCACTTCGAGCGAGTCGAGCGGCGCCGTGTCGGCGGCGCGTCGTTGTGGGAGACGCGCGCGCACCTCCAGGAGTTCCTGGATGCGTACGAGGAGCTCGTTGGTCCGCTCGTCGCGCCGGAGGGTCCCTACCCGTTCGTCACCGCGCGGCGCAAGTGCGTCCTCGTGGCGGAGAAAGCGTGACGGCCGACGGCGCGGGCCCGCTCGTCCAGCTCGACGGGCTGAAGCTCTACTTCCCGATCAAGAGCGGCATCGTCCTCGACCGCCACGTCGGCGATGTGCGCGCCGTCGACGACGTCACGCTCACGATCCGGCGCGGCGAGACGCTCGGCCTCGTCGGCGAGTCGGGCTGTGGGAAGTCGACCGTCGGGCGGACCATCCTCCGCCTCTACAAGCCGACGGGCGGCCGGGTCATCTTCGACGGCCGCGACATCACCGACCTCGGCGAGAGCGAGCTGCGGCCGCTGCGGCGGCGCATGCAGATGGTCTTCCAGGATCCGTTCGCGTCGCTCAACCCGCGCCACAGCGTGGGCCGGATCGTGGGCGAGCCGCTGCGGACGCACGGGCTCGCAGGGCGCCGGGAGGCGGCCAAGCGCGTGCGGGAGCTGCTCGTCACCGTGGGCCTCCCCGCCGACGCGGCGTCGCGGTACCCGCACGAGTTCTCGGGCGGCCAGCGCCAGCGCATCGGTCTCGCCCGCGCGCTCGCCGTGAATCCGGACTTCGTCGTCGCCGACGAGCCGGTCTCGGCGCTCGACGTCTCGATCCAGGCGCAGATCATCAACCTGCTCGAGCGGCTCCAGGAGGAGTTCGAGCTGACCTACCTCTTCATCGCGCACGACCTGGCCGTCGTCCGCCACATCTCCGACCGGATCGCGGTCATGTACCTCGGGACGGTGGTGGAGGTCTCGACGGCCGAGGCGCTCTACGACGAGCCGCTCCACCCGTACACGATCTCGCTCCTCTCGGCCGTGCCGATCCCCGATCCGGCCATCGAGCGCGAGCGCGAGGCGATCCTCCTCGCCGGCGACCTCCCGAGCCCCGTGAACCCGCCGCCGGCCTGCCGCTTCCACACGCGTTGCCCGTACGTACAGCCGACCCGCTGCCGCGACGAGGTGCCGCGCCTGCGCAAGCTCGCGTCGGGCCACGAGGTCGCCTGCCACTGGGCGGAGGACATCCGCGAGGGCCGGGTCAAGCCGCACGAGGTCGAGACCGTCTTCGATCCGGGCGTGCCCGAGCCGGTCCCTGAGCCGCCGCCCGTGTAGCTGCGGCAAGGATCGTGCGTGCGTCGAGCGGGCACACGCGGAGCTCGGCCGGCGGTCGGCGGAGGAAGGTCCCGACGAGGAGGAGCTCGTCGAGGTCCTCGGGCGAGGTCGACGGCTCCGCGAGGCGGCACGCGGCGAGACCGGCCTCGACCTCCAGGCGCGCGCCGAGGCCGGGCGGCAGGCTCCGCACCGTCGTGACCCGGCCGCCGGAGACGAAGACGGCGCGCGCGAAGCCCGGCTCGAGCGCGGGCACGACGAGGCAGCAAGCCGCCCGGCGCAGTGCGCGCACCCGCCGCAGCTCGGCGACGACGCGCTCGAGCCCCTCGACGCGGTCGCGGAGCCGCGCAGCGTCCTCGTAGCGGAGCGCCTCGGCGCGCGCCCGCACCTTCGCGCGCAGGCGCGGCAGCGCGAGCGCCGGATCGGCGAGCTCCGCCTCGCTCGCGCCGGCGAGCGCACGGGCGGCGAGCCGCGCGCGCGAGCGACTCCGGAGCGGCCCGAGCTCCGTCGGCTGCCTGGAGCAGACGAGCTGGTCGCCGCGGCGGCGGAGCCAGACGTACCGGTCGGGCCGCGAGACGCGGCCGTTCGCAGGCGGCCGCAGCTCCCGGATCAGCCGGAGCTCCTCGAGCGCCGCCTCGAGCTCGGAGCCGAGTTCACGCCACTCGATCCGCTCGAGCGCCTCGAGCGCCGCCTCGACGGCGGGCCGCTGGCGGTCGGTGCGGAAGTACGAGCGCAGCCGGGCGCGGAGGTTGCGCGCGCGGCCGACGTAGAGCACCTGGTCGTACTTGTCCCGGAAGAGGTAGACGCCCGGCGTCGTCGGCGCCCCGAAGGCGAGCGAGCGCTTGAGGTAGATGCGGCGCGTGCGCGTGGAGGCGAGCTCGCACAGGTCGGCGACGCTCGTCGCGCCGCGCTCCTGCGCGAGGCCGATCAACGCGAGGAGGATCTCCGCCGTCGCGGTCGCGTCCGGCAGCGCGCGGTGGCACGGGCGCGCGCTCGTGCCGAAGAAGTACGCGAGCGACGCGAGGCTCGCGCGGGCGATGCGGCCTTCGAGCACGCGGCGCGCGAGCGAGACGGTGTCGACGACCGGCCCCGCGAGCCGCCGTCCCGTCAGGCGCTCGGTCTCGCGGTCGAGGAAGGCGAGGTCGAAGCGCGCGTTGTGGGCGACGAGCACGGCGTCGCCGGCGAAGGCGAGGAACCGCCGCACCGCCTCGGCGGCCGGCGGCGCGCGCCGCAGCTCGCGGTCGCGGAGGCCGGTGAGCGACGCGACGGCGCGGCCGAGCGCGATCCCGGGGTTTGCGAGCGTCTGGAAGGTCTCGCCGAGCTCGAGCTCCCGCACGCATACGGCGCCGATCTCGCAGATGCGGCACGTGCCCGGGCGTAGGCCGGTCGTCTCGAGGTCGACCACGACGTAGGTGGCGCCCTCGAGCGGCAGGTCGTGGCCGGGCGGCTCCGCGAGCCGGACCGAGTCGCCGCTCCAAGCGAGGCGCGCATCGGCCGCGACCGCGTCCTCCAGGAGGCTGCGCGCCATCCCGGCGGGAACGTGGCGGAGCGCGAAGAGCCGCCGCGCGGCCTCCTCGGCATACACCGGCCCGCGCCGCTCCTCGACGAGCTCCACGAGCCGGTCCGCGGCGTCGAGCCGCAGCTGCATGCCGCCCTACGGTACGCGAACAGACGTTCGAGTGCAAGACTTCCGCCGTGCTCGAGCTCTGCCTCGCCGACGTCGAGCCCGTTCGTGCCGAGCCCGACGAGAGCGCTGAGCGCGTCACGGAGCTCCTGCGCGGAGACGCCGTGCGCGTGGAGGAGCGCCGCGACGGTTGGGCGCGGATCGTCACCGTCTACGACTATCCCGGCTGGGTGCGCGCGGAGGCGCTGGCGCGCCGCGAGGGCGATCCGGTCGCCGAGGCACGGGCTTACCTCGGCGCGCCCTACCTCTGGGGCGGCATGACCGAGCGCGGCATCGACTGCTCCGGCCTCGTCCACATGGCCTATCGGCGGCTCGGGCTCCTCGTGCCGCGCGACGCCGACCAGCAGGAGGCGGCCGGAACGCCGCTCCCCGCCGACGAGCTGCGGCCGGGCGACCTCGTCACCTACGGCGACGAGCGGGAGACGACGCACGTCGCATTCTGGCTCGGTGGGGGTCGCATCCTCCACGCCACGCAGCGCGAGGGAGTCGACGGCGTGGTCGAGGAGCCGGAACCGGTCGATTTGCGGGAGAAGCGCCGCGCCTGCATCCGGCTTCTCTCCTAACAACGCGCGCTGGTCATCGTCGCACCGGATAAGAGGTGCCGGGTAACATCGGCCCCCGAAGAGATGCTTGGCCTCGAGCGTGGAGGGAATGTCCAGATCGGGAGGTATCGAGTGACACGGAGCCAACGGTGGACGTGGCTGCTGAGCGTCGGGGCGCTCGTGGTCGGGTTCGCCCTTCTGGGCGCTGCCTGCGGAAGCAAGAGCAAGAGCGCCAAAAGCAACACAACGAGCTCGAGCGGAAGCGGAGGCGGGAAGAACCAGCCGTTCGCGAACTTCCGCCTCGCCTACGACACCGGCATCGACTTCCTCGACCCCGGTCTGTCGTACACCGTCGAGGGCTGGGGGATCATGTGGAACGTCTACCTGCCCCTCCTCGGCTACAAGCACGTCAACGGCCCTGACGGCGCGACGATCGTCCCGTACCTGGCGAAGGCCCTGCCGACGGTCTCGTCGGACGGCAAGACCTACACGCTGACGCTGCGCAAGGGGCTCAAGTACTCCGACGGCACGGCCGTGAAGGCGACCGACTTCCGCGCGACGATCGAGCGCGACTTCAAGGTCGACTCGCCGGGCGTCGGCTTCTTCGGGAACATCGTGGGCGCCGACTCCTTCTCGAAGACGAAGAAGGGCCACATCACCGGGATCGTCGCGAACGACGCGACGGGCAAGATCACGATCAAGCTGACCCAGCCGCAGGGTGACTTCCAGAACATCCTGGCAACCACGTTCGCGGCGCCCGTCCCCGCTTCGACACCGGCGAAGGACCAGTCGTCGCATCCGGCGCCGTCGACGGGCCCGTACATGATTCAGAGCTACAAGGCGAACAAGCAGGCCATCGTCGTCCGGAACCAGCAGTGGAAGACGAACAAGGCCACCGGCATCAGCGAGGTGCCGAACGGGAACCCGGACAAGATGACGATCGACATCCTGGGCGATCCCGGCGTGGCTCTGACCCGGACGCTCAAGGGTCAGGACGACTACGACTTCCAGCAGCCGCCGCCGGACCGGCTCGGCACGCTCCAGTCGAAGTACTCGAACCAGGTCAAGGTCTACACGCCGGCCAACACGTACTACTTCTTCATGAACACCCGGGTGAAGCCGTTCGACGACGTGCGCGTGCGGCAGGCCGTCAACTACGCGATCAACCGCCAGGCGCTCGTCCGTGTCTATGGCGGCCTCGCGAACGCGACGGAGAACATCCTCCCGCCGACCTACCCGCAGTACAAGAAGCACACCCTGTACCCGTACAACCTGGCGAAGGCGAAGAAGCTGATCCAGCAAGCGGGCGTGAAGGGCATGTCGCTCACAGTCTGGAACCACGACCGCGGCCAGGACCCGAAGGCGACCGCGTACCTCACGGACGTCCTGAACTCGCTCGGGTTCAAGGCCAAGGAGAAGATCATCAACTCCTCGGTCTACTGGACGACGATCGGCAACCAGTCGACCAAGGCGCAGATCGGCTTCGCCGACTGGTTCCAGGACTACCCGCACCCGCTCGACTGGTTCGACGTCCTCCTGAACGGGACGCGGATCACGCAGACGCACAACAACAACTACTCGAACTTCAACAACGCGGCGGTGAACACGAAGATCGCAGGCCTGAAGAAGCAGACGAAGCTGACCTCGGCGGTGAACAGCCAGTGGGCCGCGCTCGACAAGCAGGTCATGCAGCAGGCGGCCTGGGTGCCGTTCATCAACCGGCAGTTCGTCGACACGTTCAACTCGGACATCGACCTCAGCTGCTACGTCAACCACGTCCTCTACCAGTTCGACTTCGCGACCATCTGTCACAAGTGAGCTAGCTGTAGTTCGGGGAGGGCGCCGTCCGGCGTCCTCCCCTACGTCCAAGGGGAAGCTTGGCCCAGCCGGCGACGGAAACCGAATTCACGCTCGACACCGCGGCGGAGCTCGCCGCCGAGGAGTCGGGTGCGGTCATCCGCGGCCGGAGCCCGTGGTACCTCGCCTGGCGGCGCCTCCGGAGGAACTACGTCGCCTTCGCCTTCCTCGGGCTCTTCGTCCTCATCGTCGTCGCGTGCATCCTCGCGCCGCTCTACGCGCACCACGTGGCCCGCACCGGGCCGAACAACACCCACGTCCTCGACACGATCACCGTGGACGGCAAGCAGATCGACGTCGTCTCGAAGGGAGGCGTCCTCGGCGGCAAGCTCGTCGCCTCGACACCCGTCGGGCCGCAGTGGTTTGCCGCCGGAGGGAAGTACGTCCTCGGTGCCGACCAGCTCGGCCGCGACATCGCCGTCCGGCTGCTGTACGGCGGGCGGACGTCGCTCATCGTCGGCATCGTCTCCTCGCTGATCTGCGTCGTCGTAGCGACGATCCTCGCCCTCCTCGCCGGGTTCTACGGCGGCTGGCTCGACTTCGTGATCACGCGCTTCTTCGACCTCTTCTACGCGTTCCCGGTCATCCTGCTCGGGATCGCGCTCGGAGCCGCGCTCGCGATCAACGGCATCCACTTGAAGCTCTGGTTGTTCTCCATCAAGGCGAGCTCGGGCAACATCCTGATCCCGACGCTCGTGATCTCCTACGTACTGATCCCGTACGTGGGCCGGCCGCTGCGCGGACAGGTGCTGTCGCTACGCCAGAAGGAGTTCATCGAGGCGTCGATCTCGCAGGGCGCAGGGCCGCTGCGGATCATGTTCACGGAGCTCCTGCCGAACGTCGCGTCCTCGATCCTCGTCTTCTTCACGCTGATCATCGCGAACAACATCGTGCTCGAGGCCGCGCTCTCGTTCCTCGGCGCCGGCGTCCAGCCTCCGAGGGCGTCGTGGGGCACGTTGATCTCGGACGGCCAGGGCCTGATCGTCACGCGGCCGTGGTTCGCGATCATGCCCGGGATCGCGATCGTCCTCACAGTGTTGGCGCTGAACGTCTTCGGCGACGGCCTCCGCGACGCCCTCGACCCGCGCGCGAAGGTGAAGATCGAGCACTGATGGCCGTCTTCCTGATCAGACGAACGATCGGCGCCATCCTCGTGATGCTGGCGGTCACCTTCATCGTCTTCATCATCTTCATCATCGTCCCGGGCGGCGGAAAGACGGGGACGGCGCAGCGGATCGCCGGCAAGAACGCCACGCCCGAGCTCGTGAACAGCGTCGAGAAGCGGTGGGGCTTCGACCAGCCCTTCTACGTCCAGTACGCCAAGATGGTCAAGCGGATGTTCACGAACAACCTCGTGTCCTACACCTCGCAGCAGCCTGTCCTGAGCCAGATCAAGCAAGGCATTCCCGCGACCTTCTCGCTCACGATCGGCGCGGGCATCATCTGGCTCTTCTTCGGGATCCTCGTGGGGGTGATCTCGGCCGTCACGGCCGGCAGGTTGTCGGACCGCCTGATCACGATCCTGGCCCTCGTCGGGATCTCGATGCCGGTCTTCTGGCTCGGCCTCGTGATGCGCTATCTGCTGGCGGAGAAGAACTCGATCTTCCCGGACGGGGAGTACTACCCGCTGACCGCGAACCCTCTCCAGTGGGCGTACCACCTGATTCTGCCCTGGCTCGTCCTCGCCGTCCTCTTCATCGGCTTCTACGGGCGCGTGCTGCGCGGGAACATCCTGGACACGATCAACGAGGACTACGTCCGCACCGCCAAGGCCAAGGGCCTGAACTCGAGGCGTGTGCTCGTGAAGCACGTCCTCCGGAACTCGCTGATCCCGATCATCACCCTCTTCGGGCTCGACTTCGCGGGCGTCCTCGGCGGCGGCGCGATCCTCACCGAGACGGTGTTCGATCTCCACGGCGTCGGGCAATACGCGGCGCAGTCGATCAACAACTTCGACCTGCCTCCGATCATGGGCGTGACGATGTACGGCGCGTTCTTCATCGTCTTCTTCAGCGTGCTCGTGGACATCTTCTACGCTTTCCTCGACCCGCGGATCCGTCCCACCTAGATGGCCGAGCGCCTCCTGGAGGTCAAGGACCTCCACGTCCACTTCCACACCGAGGACGGCATCGTGCGCGCCGTCGACGGCGTGTCGTTCGCGCTCGAGCGCGGCAAGGTCCTCGGCATCGTCGGCGAGTCGGGCTCGGGCAAGAGCGTCACGTCCATGACGCTGATGGGCCTGACGCGCGACGTGAACACGCGCTTCGACGGCGAGGTCCTCTACAAGGGCCGCGACCTCTTGAAGCTTCCGGAGACCGCCATGCAGGACTTCCGCGGCAACGAGATCGGGATGATCTTCCAGGATCCGATGACGTCACTGAACCCGGTATACCGGGTCGGTGACCAGATCGTCGAGGCGATCCAGGCGCACGAGGACGTGGACAAGCGCGCGGCGAAGCGGCGCGCCGTCGACCTCCTGCATCAGGTCGGCATCCCGCGGCCCGAGGTGCGCGTCGATGACTACCCGCACCAGTTCTCGGGCGGGATGCGGCAGCGCGCGATGATCGCGATGGCGCTCTCCTGCAACCCGGACGTGCTGATCGCCGACGAGCCGACGACCGCGCTCGACGTGACCATCCAGGCCCAGATCCTGGAGCTGATCGACCGGCTGAAGGACGACTTCAACTCGGCCGTCATCCTCATCACCCACGACCTCGGCGTCGTCGCCGACGTGGCAGACGAGATCATCGTCATGTACGCCGGCCGCGTGGTCGAGCGGGGCGCGAAGCGCCAGGTGTTCTACGACCCGCAGATGCCGTACACGTGGGGCTTGCTCGGCTCGATCCCGCGCCTCGACCGGCCGAAGCCGAAGCGGCTCGCCTCGATCACGGGCTCGCCGCCGTCGCTCATCAACCTCCCGCGCGGGTGCAAGTTCCGGCCTCGCTGCCCGCACGCCTTCGACAAGTGCATGGAGGAGCCCGACCTCGTGAACCGCGTCGAGGAGCCCGGCCACGTCGACCGCTGCTGGCTCTCGGTGCAGGAGAAGCGGGCCGTTCGCGACCGGACGATCCGCGGCGAGGAGGAGGCCGCGTGAGCTCGAACGGCGGCGCGCCGCTCGTCGAGGTGCGCAGCCTGAAGAAGTACTTCCCGATCAAGAAGGGCGTCCTCAGTCGCGAGGTGGGGCGCGTTCACGCGGTCGACGACGTCACCTTCGCCGTCAGCGAGGGCGAGACGCTCGGGCTCGTCGGCGAGTCGGGCTGTGGAAAGTCGACGCTCGGCCGGACGGTCGTGCGCCTCCTGCCGCCGACCGCCGGTGAGGTCGTCTTCCAGGGCAAGCCGATCGGTCGCCTCGGGGCGCGGGCGCTGCGCCCGCTCCGCCGCCAGATGCAGATGATCTTCCAGGACCCGTACGCGAGCCTGAACCCGCGCAAGCGCGTCGGCTCGATCATCGGCGACCCGCTGAAGATCCACAACGTCGGCGACACGCGCGAGCGCCGGCAGCGGGTGCAGGAGCTGCTCGAGACGGTCGGCCTCTCGCCGGAGCACTACAACCGCTTCCCGCACGAGTTCTCAGGCGGCCAGCGGCAGCGGATCGGGGTGGCCCGCGCGCTCGCGCTGCGGCCGAAGCTGATCGTCGCCGACGAGCCTGTGTCCGCCCTGGACGTGTCGATCCAGGCCCAGATGATCAACCTGCTCGACGAGCTCCAGGACGACTTCCGCCTGACGTACATCTTCATCGCGCACGACCTCGGCGTCGTCCGCCACGTCTCCGACCGCATCGCGGTCATGTACCTCGGCAAGCTGGTCGAGCTGTCGCCGGCGGAAGAGCTCTACACGCGGCCGATCATGCCGTACACGGAGGCGCTCCTCTCGGCGGTGCCGATCCCGGATCCAGACCTGTCCGAGCAGCGCGAGCGCATCGTCCTCGAGGGCGACGTCCCGAGCCCGATCGATCCGCCTTCGGGCTGCCGCTTCCACCCGCGGTGCCGCTACGCGACGGAGATCTGCCGGGAGGTCGAGCCGCCGCTCACCGCCTACGGGAACGGCCACTTCGCCGCCTGCCACCATCCGCTCAATGTGGACAAGGAGACGCTGGCCCACGTGACCGCGTCGGAGAAGCACACGCCCGCCTCCGCCGACGAGGGCGCGACGCCCACGGAGCCGGCCGGCAAGGAGTCGCGCCCGATCCCGAATCCCTGATTCGGGGAGATACCTCTAAAGAGCACGAAGGCGGCGGCCGATGAGTGCCCCGTGGACGCCGCCGAGCGTAAGGAGATCCTGAGCCGTTACATCGGGCACACGCGCCGCTTCAACGAGGTCGCGGCGCGGCGCTCGAACGGCCAGCAGGAGGCCGAGGTCATCCCGTTCTCGGGCCCGCTGCGCGAGCTCGAGCAGGAGCCGACGGCCCGCGAGATCGAGGTCCTCCAGCTGATCTCGGACGGTCTCGTGAACCGCGAGATCGGCCAGCGCCTCTTCCTCTCCGAGGAGACGGTGAAGTCGCACGTGCGCCACCTGCTGGCGAAGCTACAGGCGCGCTCACGAGCGCATGCAGTAGCCGTCGGCTTCCGCCGCGGCCTGATCGGCTAGCTGATCGGCCCACAGAGGTTGTGAACGGTTGAGGGTTCATCCGGCCCTCCTTTGAGTGTGTGCGGGTCCGCCAAGACCTGCTCCCAAAGGAGGGCCGGGATGAATTTGCACGCTAACGCGAAGCTCGGACTGGCGGGCTGTCGCGAGCTCGTGCTGGCGATCGAGTCGGGTGCGTCGATCCGTGCAGCGGCGGCTGCGTTCGGGGTCTCGCCGGCGACGGCGCATCGCTGGTGGCACCGATGGCTGGAGGCGCGCTCGCTTGCCGATCGCTCCTCGAGACCGCACCGGCAGCCGCGGCGACTGTCCGCGCTCGAGGAGGCGCCGATCCTGCACGCCCGCCGTGAGACGAACCTCGGGCCGGGGAGGCTGGCGGGGATCGTCGGCAGGGCGCGCTCGACGATCTGGAAGGTGCTCTGGCGGCACGGCCTCTCGCGGCGGGCGCGCGGGCAGCGGCAGAGCTACCGCCGCTACGAGTGGTCGCGGCCGGGCGCGCTTTTGCACATGGACGTCAAGAAGCTTGGCCGCTTCCGGGTGCCCGGCCATCGCGCGACGGGCAGCCGGATCGACCACGACCGCAGCCGCGGCGTCGGCTACGACCACCTCCACTGCGTGATTGACGACGACACGCGGATCGCCTACGTCGAGCTCCACCCGCGCGAGGACGCCGCGACCAACACCGCAACCCTCGAGCGCGCACTGCGCTTCTTCGCCGATCTCGGCCTCGACCCGCCCGAAGCGGTCATGACCGACAACGCGCTCGTCTACCGCCGCAGCCGCCGCTTCCACGAGCTGCCCGCCAACGCCGGCATCACCCCACATCCGCACCCCGATCTACACGCAGCGCTGGAACGGCAAGGTCGAACGCTTCAACCCGCACCCTCCGAGACGAATGGGCCTACAGCCGCACCTAGCCCAACTCGAACGCGCGCGCCCGCAGCCTGCAAAGCTTCATCCGCTACTACAACCGCAGGCGACCCCACAGCTCACTCGGCGACCGGCCCCCAATCAGCCGCGTTCACAACCTATGTGGGCAGTACAACTAGCCCTCCGCGACGAGCGCCCTCGGGTGCCGCTGCTGCGGCTCGGAGCTCACTTTCCACACCTGTGGAAATCACTCGACCGAGTGATGTCCCCAACCTGTGGAAAACGGAAGCTACGCGGGCGGCTTACCAGACCTTAAACGTCCCTACGGCAGACGCTCGCGAGACGAGAAGAGCGACAGACTTACGCATGGATAACTCCCTGACAAGGACTGACGGCGTGCCAAGCCTATCCCCCTTCTGGGTGAGTTTCAAGGGATGGGCGGGGGTACTCGAGGACGCGCAAGCGGCGCTCCGGCAGCCGTCCGGCCGAGCCTTCGTCTGGGCCTCAGCCTTATACGGAGCATGTGGCGCTGCCTTGGCCTCAGTATGGTCAGAGCATCAACCGGCTCCGTGGTGGCCACTTGCAGGTCTGGTGGTCGTTGCTATTGCTGCTGAGCGGTCGAGTGTGCGACTCACGAGCCGCATCGAGACATCGATTTCGTTCTTGCCGCTTATTTTCACCGCTGTGGCGTTTGGCCCTCTGGCTGCCATGATGGTTGCTGCAATAGGAAACCTGGGCGATTTTAGGCGACCGTATCTGAAGTGGGCGGTCTATACAGCCATACGTGGCTTGACCGGGGTGTCGGCCGGCATTATGTCGACGATCGTAGCGACAGGGCGAGCGGACGGTTTCATTGAAATCTTCATAGTCACGTTGGCGGCTGCTGGAGCGAGCGTCATTGTGGATCTCCTATTGAACTTTGGAACAATCATGATCAGGAGCGTCGGAACAGTTCGAGGATTCTTTCGTCTAGCCGGACCACTTCTAGCGCTATCGCTGCCTCTCTATGTCCCGCTCGTTGCACTTCTCGTCTATGGGTACCGCGTCTACTCGCTCTGGATTGTAGTCGTCTTTTTGCTCTCCGCCGTCGCCCTACAGCGACTTATGCAACTCTACCAAGAGCAGCGGGAGGCAGTGCAGCGGTTCGCCGAAACAAACACGCAGCTACAGCGAGCGAATCTCTCCTTCGCGACCGCGCTTGTAGCGACGCTGGACGCACGTGACGAGTATACAGCGGGACATTCAGCAGCCGTTGCGACATATGCTCAAGATATCGCTGAACGCATGGGCCTTAGTGCTGAGGAACAGCAGCTGGCGCACCTTTGCGGACTTGTTCATGATATTGGCAAAGTAGGGCTTCCGGTGGGACTTCTTGAGAAGCCCGGGCCTCTTACACTGGACGAACGCCGGCAAATGGAAGCACATTCAGCAATTGGCGAGCGGATCTTGCGGAATGTGGACACCTATGAAGAGATAGCAGTGATTGTGCGCCATCATCACGAACGTGTGGATGGAGAAGGTTACCCCGATCGGCTGCAGCGCGACGAAATTCCGCTTATCTCGCGAATTATCTCTGTTGCTGATGCATACGACGCGATGACCTCAGATAGGCCGTATCGAAACTCCATGCCTCCCCATGTCGCCCGACTGCGGCTAGCAAATGCTGTTGAGAGCCAGTTCGACACGTCTGTCGTCGCTGCCTTTGAAGCAATTCTGGCACGCGGGTGTAGCGCTTATGCCGAGCGAGCGTCGAGCTCCGCCTGTGCCGAGATCTCTGAAGTAGCGTAGTGAGCCTTTCGAGCTGCCGGGTGGAGCGCGGCCTGCGTTCGCGAACTGACGCCAAGCTTCTCGAAAATGTGCCGCATGTGGACTTTCACCGTTGCTTCGCTGATATAAAGCTTCTGCGCTATCGCGGCGTTCGCTAAACCAACGGCGACAAGAGCGAGAACTTCCGATTCTCGCCTCGAGAGTTGCGGGTGTTCCACAGCATTAGTCCCGGGCCACGCCGCGACGCCTTCCGCAAACTCGCGATCGCCGGCACGTGCCAGAGCCTCCTCAACGAGAGAGCGAAATGGTTTTAGCGCCGCGTTAGTCGAGAGGAGACCGGGATAAGCTCTGTAAGCGGCCACAAAGGCGTCCATGTGGCGGGTGGCCTCAACATGCTGTAGGAGGCGCACTACGCTATCGTCATTCGTAGGTGCCTGAAGCGCAATGACAGCTTCCGCGGCAAGAGCAGGGGTTTCAGTCTCAACTGTTCGTGAGCGCTCACGAGCTTCGCGCAGCGTGCGCTCTGCGCCTGAAAGTTCCCCCAAGCATGCGAGGCCGAGCGCGTGGACTGCCAAAGATTCTCCCTGCATTCCTGGAGTTGATGCGCGAAGAAGTCGCGGATCTGTCTCCTTGATAGCCGCGGCATAAGCGCCTTGGGCAAGAAGTAGGCGCGCTCGCGCGACACGTGCGTTTGCGAGCGTAAGGGCATCCGCGTTATTCGTAGCGTGATTGATCAGATTTTGGATAACAGAGTCTGCTTCATCGAAGCGCTTTAGACCGAAGAGAGTAAACGCTTGGATAGTCTTTGCGTAAGGAACTGCGAAAGTTAAGCCAAAACGGGCGGCTGTCTCAGCTGTCTCAATTGCAATATCTAACGCCTTCGAATAATTACTAGACAACATTGAACATTGAGCATAAAACAGAAGAAAGCTGCACACTATATGAGGATTAGTAGCCAGTCTGACGAGAGGATATTGCATTTCTAGCTCTTCAGACATCGCGTCTAGCGATGTATGGTTCAAGCAAATGAGCCGGAACTTGCCGCTCGCAAGTCGCAGGTAGTCGTCGGGTTCTTCATCGGTGAAAGCTTTCAAGTTTGAGAAAATGGCGATCGCGTCATCACTCTCAAGATGACTGGCCGCAACAAATTGACCCCAAAGAGCTTCACAAACCTCGGCGTGCGTTTCCGCCAACTCTTCCGACGAACGGTAGCAAGATAGGGCGGTTTTGTAATCGTCAGACAGTTGGGCAATGAGACCAAGTAGTTTTAAGGGTCTGAAACGGTTGTTCATATTCTCGGCCGAATTGCTGGTCGCTCGACATGCGTAAAAGCGGGCATGGGTAAGATCGCCAACGCGGACCGCGAGCTCGCCCTTGGCCAAGTCCAGGAGAGGATCGGTTAGACCCGCGTCTTGAGCTTGCTCTATCCACCGTCGGATAGTGGCGACTCGACCAACGCATAGAAGATGATCGAGTGCCGCTTCGACGAGAGCCGGAAGCGCATGCGGCACGTCACAGTCGACAATCACCGTAAAAGCATTATCCCATTGACGTGTAGCGAGTAACGCCTTGAGCGTGCTGTCTATTACGAGCCGCCGCTCGTGATCTCTCAAAAGCGGAGCTTTCGTCCGAAGAAAATCGCGGAGCAGTGGATGCATCTCGTAATCGCGATCGTCATGGATTGTGAGAAAACCAGCGTGTACAGCCTCTGCCATCATCGCTCGCGCGTCAGGCCCGATCGCGATGGCGGCGAGAGCGTCCGTAATCGTAGGAAGCATCGCCAATCGAATGAGCGCTGACTGCAAACGTGACACGCAGCGATCGAAAAGCTCCTGGGCGAAGAAGCTGTGAAGCGTTTGTGAGAGCGTCGATGGAGGTAGACGAGCTACTGAAGTGTGGGCGGCTAGGCCGATTACAGCGGGCCAACCTTCTGCTAGTTGCCGTAGGCGGAAAGCTTCCTGGGAGAGGGCAGTGGGCAGAATTTCATCTACCTCAGCCTTTGTCATCGCAAGTTCGGTGCGCCCGAGTTCAAAAATGTGGCCGTAGATCAGCTGGCGAGCCAGGGCCCAAGCGGGTCTACACCTGCCGCACAACACGAGTCGGATCGGCGCGTGTTGGGCTATGAGCCCTATGAAATTGTCGGATGCTCCTGATTCGACCAGCTGGTGGTAGTCATCCAGCACGAGGACTGCGTCTTGAGGCCAACACGTGAGACCGCTGCTGAGCAAACGGACGAGTGTCGTAACGTCCGGCTCTCGGCCATCCTGCCCGCGCAGGTAATCGCGCAATGCTTCTCCCGCTCCGGGCACCACGGTCTCGACCGCGCGTGATATGTCTGCCGCCAGGGCAGCGGCATCGGCTGCGGAAGAACTCGCTCGGTACCAGGCGGCTGGGCCCTCGCTGGCCTCGCACCACTCTCGGGCGAGGGTGGTCTTCCCATAGCCGGCGGGTGCGACGAGCAGGATGATTCGCGCCGTCGTCTCGTCCAGCAGCCTCGTCAGGCGGGGCCGCTTGATGATGTGACGCTGCGCTCCGACGGCTTCGACGGTCGTTTCGCTGATGGCAGTTCCCCTGAAGCGGAGCCAGTTCCGCTGCCGGAAGACTAGCGCGGCTTGCCGCCGGTGACCAAGCGTCGCAAAGAGACATGCCGGCGGGGGACTCCGCGCCCGCGGAGTTTGCTCCGCGGGCGCGGGTGCCGTCAGTCCCCCCGGCCCTGTCGGGTCGGGCCGAGGCTCTTCGAGAGAGGATCCACGCCGGTGAGCAGCCGGTACGCGACGGGGATCTGGCGCCGGCGGGAGACGCCGAGCTTTTGGCGCAGGACATCTGAATGCGCCTTCACGGTGCGCGGCGCGATGCCTAGCTGATTCGCGATCTCCTCGTTCGAGAGGCCTTGCGCGATGAGCTCGACGACCTGGCGCTGGCGGGCTGTAAGCGCTGGTGCTCGCTTCGTGAGCGCTTCGTACATGCCGCGGAGCTAACCATCTGCTGCACGCGGACAACATTCACCGAAAGGCGTATTCGAGCGGTGTATTCGCTCGGGCTAGCGAAGGACGCGGTCGCGGGCGGCGACGAAGCTCGCTTCGTGGCCGCGCCGGTTCGCCTCCGAGAGCTCGTCCTCGTCCAGCGCGCCGATGCGCCGAAGGAGCTCGAGCTCGTCCCGCAGGTGCGTCCGCATCATCTCCGGGCCGTCCGTGGCGATCGTGAAGCCGACGCCGTGCTCGACGAAGCGGCGGAGCGTGTCCCGGAGCGCGTCCTCGCCAGCCAGCGCCTTCGTGAGCAGGTTCGAGGTGGGGCAGATCTCGAGGACGATCCCCGTCGCCGCGAGCTCGTCCATCAACGCGCCATCGCCTGCGGCCAGGATGCCGTGGCCGATTCGGTCGGGGCGGAGCGCCTCCACGACCTCGCGGATCTCCTCACGCCCGATGTCGCCGCCCTCCTCGCCGACGTGGATCGTGACCCCGAGACCGGCGCTGCGCGCCTCCTCCACCATCGGCGCGATCTGCCGGTAGTCGTAGCGGCCGCCGCCGGGCCGCGGACCGGCGATGTCGATGCCCACGACGCCGCGCGGAGCCCACCGGCTCGCCTTCTCCACGATGATCATGTTCTGCTCGGGCGTGAAGGTGCGGTCCATCATCAGGATCAGGCCGGCGCGCACCTGCGGATACTCGAGGCTCGCGCGGTCGAGGCCGCGAACCGCGGCGAGGATGATGTGGTCGAGGTCGCGCTCGCCGCCGCGGTTTCGCTTCATCGGGTTGAAGCGCAGCTCGAGCGTCGTGATGCCCTGCGAGCGGTAGGCGCCGCCGATCGCACCGTGCACCGACTGCTCGACGGCGATCGGGCTCGACTGGATCAGCTCCGTCCAGTGGTAGATCGCGTCGAGGGCGTCCAGGTTCGGGACACCGCGCGGATCAGAAACGGTGACGAGACGGTCGAACTCCCAGTAGTCCTTCACGGGGAGCGCGATCCCCTGCTCGTGCGCAAGCGTCCACAGGATGTCGGAGGAGACCGAGCCGCCCAGGTGCGTGTGCAGCTCCGCGAGGCCGTTCTGCATCGAGCGAGTCTAGGCTGCACCGGTGGAGTCGCCGCAAGGGACGTTCTCGATCGTCGCGCTCGACCCGAAGAACGGTGATGTCGGCGTGGCCGTCCAGTCGCGGTACTTCGCCGTCGGCGCCGTCGTGTCCTGGGCGCGTGCAGGTGTCGGCGCCGTCGCGACGCAGGCGGCGGGGCGCGCCGCCTACGGGCCCGAGGTCCTCGACCTGCTCGCGCGCGGGCTCGAGCCGGCCGAGGCGCTCGAGCGCGCGCTTGCGGACGACAAGCAGCGCGAGACACGGCAGCTCGGCGTCGTCGACGCCCAGGGCCGCTCGGCCGCGTTCACCGGCGGCGAGTGCAACGAATGGGCCGGCCACGCGACCGGCTCCGGCTATGCGGCGCAGGGAAACATCCTTGCCGGCGAGGACGTCGTCGCCGCGATGGCGCGGGCCTTCGAGAGTACGAGCGGCGCGCTCGCGGAGCGGCTTCTCGCCGCGCTCGAGGCGGCGCAGGCGGCGGGCGGGGACCGGCGCGGACAGCAATCGGCGGCACTCGTCGTCGAGCGGCCCGGCGGGATTCCCGAGAGCCGCGAGGGGATCGACCGCATCGTCGACCTGCGCGTCGACGACCACGAGGAGCCGATCCGCGAGCTGCGTCGGCTCCTAGGCCTGCACAGCCGCATGGCGCTCGCCCTCGAGACGAGCGGGCTGTACGAGCGGCGCGAGTGGGGCGCTGCGATCGCCGCGACGCGGGCCTCCCTCGAGCGCTTCCCCGGCGACCCGCTGCTCCTCTACAACCTCGCCTGCTACGAGAGCCTCGACGGACGCCACGAGGCGGCGCTCGACCACCTCCGGCAGGCGCTCTCCGCCGATCCGACGATGCGGGAGTCGGCCCGCGCCGACTCCGACTTCGCCGGGATCGCCGGCGAGCCGCGGTTCCGAACACTGGTCGAAGCGTGAGCGAGCGGCACGTCCTCGCACTCGGCGGAGGCGGATTCTCGCCCGGCGGGGACGCGCTCGACGAGTTCGTGCTCGGCCTCACGGGCCAGGCGCGGCCGCGGATCTGCTTCCTGCCGACGGCGACTGGGGACTCGCCGGACTACGTCGTCAGGTTCTACGAGGCGTTCCGCGAGCGGGCGGAGCCGACGCACCTCGAGCTTTTCGGCCGACCGCGGCGCGACATCCGCGACTTCCTGCTCGCCCAGGACGTGATCTACGTCGGCGGCGGGAACACCGCGAACATGCTCGCGATCTGGCGCGTGCACGGCGTCGAAACAGTGCTGCGGGAGGCGTGGGAGCAGGGGATCGTCCTCGCCGGGACGAGCGCCGGGGCGATCTGCTGGTTCGAGTCCGGCGTGACCGACTCCTTCGGCGAGGAGCTCGCGCCGCTGCGGTGCCTCGGCTTCCTTCCCGGGAGCAACTGCCCGCACTACGACAGCGAGCCGCAGCGCCGGCCGACGTACCGGCGCCTCGTCGACGCGGCCGAGTTGCCGCCGGGGCTCGCGGCGGAGGACGGCGTCGGGCTCCACTTCGTCGGCATCGAGCTCGCGGAGGCGGTGGCCGGACGGCCGGAGGGGCGCGCGTTCCGCGTCGAGCCGGGATCCGAGACAGCCCTCCCGGTGCGGCGCCTCGGCTGAATATCCTGGCGCGGGATGAAGGTCGGCATCGTCGTCCCGTACTCGTGGTCGTTCTGGGGCGCGGTGGTCGAGCACGCCGAGCTCCAGGCCGACGCGCTCGAGCGCCTCGGCGTCCAGACGCGCACGATCATCGGCCACGATCCCCCGGGCCGGTTCACGAGCGCCCTCCACCCCCGCCACGGACGTCACGGCCGGCCGCCGGCGGAGGTCATCCCGGTCGGCCGCTCGGTGATCGTGCCGGCGAACGGGACGCTGCCGAACATCGTCCTCAGCCCGTCGTCGGTGCTGCGGATCAAGCGCGCGCTCGAGCGGGAGCGCTTCGACGTCCTCCATCTCCACGAGCCGATGACGCCCGCGATCTGCACCGCGGTCCTCTCGCTCGCGCGCACGCCGATGGTTGCAACCTTCCACGCCTCGGGGAATCTCGGCTGGATGCGCATGGCGCGACCCACCTGGGGCTTCCTTGCCGACCGGCTCGACCACCGGATCGCGGTCTCGGAGCAGGCGCGGGAGTCGCAGCAGCGGTGGCTCCCCGGCGACTACGAGATCATCCCGAACGGCGTCCTGATCCCGCCGGAGGCGGATGCTGGCGGCCGTGAGCACCGGATCGTCTTCGCCGGCCGGCAGGAGCCGCGGAAGGGACTCCAGATCCTGCTCCGCGCGTGGCCGGAGATCCGCGAGCGGACGGGCGCGCGGCTGCGCATCGTCGGCGCCGACCCGCTCGCCGTGCGACTCCTGCTGGCGCGCGAGCGCGTCTCCGAGGACGGGCTCGACGTGCTCGGCTTCCTCGACCAGGACGCGTTCACGGCGGAGCTCCTCGGGGCGAAGGCGCTCGTCGCGCCCTCGCTCGGCGGCGAGAGCTTCGGGATGGTCCTCACGCGAGCGTTCGCCTGCGCGACGCCGGTCGCCGCATCCGACATCGCCGGGTACCGGGACGTCATGTCTCCGGAGGCGGGGGTGCTCGTCCCCCCGGGCGACCCGACCGCGCTCGCGCGCGCGGTGGTCGAGCTGCTGGCCGACGAGCCGCGGCGGCGGGCGCTCGGCGCGGCGGCCCGCGAGCTCGCGCGCGAGCGGTACTCGTGGGACGACATCGCGCGGCGCCTCGTCGGGATCTACGAGCTCGTGACCGGCCGGGCGCCGGCGGCGGTGACGGCATGAAGCTGCGCGCTCCGAAGAGTCCCTGGGTGCGGATGCTGTTCGTGCTGCCCGTCGCCGCAGGCGTCGTGGCGCTCCTCTGGTGGCGCGGGCCGAGCTGGAGCGCGATCGGCGACGCGTTCACGATCGTCCGCTGGCAGTGGGTACTGGTCGCAATCGGCTTCAACCTCCTGTCGGTGCTCGCGCGCTCGCTCGCGTGGCGGATGGTGATCCACCAGGCCATGCCGCCGCCGGTGCCCGGCTTCCTGCTCGTCTTCTCCGCGTTCTCTGTCGGGCTCTTCGCGAACGCCGTGCTGCCGGGGCGGATCGGCGAGCTCGCGCGGGTGGCGGTGCTGAACCGCAAGCTTCCCGGGAGAAGCGCGTGGGCGACGCTCATCGGCACCGTCGTGGCGCACCGCATCTTCGACCTCGTGCCGGTCGTCCTCCTCATCGTCTACGTCGTGCTGACGGCGAAGATCCCGAGCTGGGCGACGACGAGCCTCATCGCCTTCGTCTGCGTCGGCGCGCTCCTCTTCGGGCTCGCGCTCGCGTTCGCACGCCACCCTCAGCGCGGTGTTCCGCTCGACATCGGCCCCGTGCGCCGGCTGCTGACGATGGCGCGGCAGGGGCTCGGCGTGATGCGGACGCCACTCGCCGCCGCCGGCGCGATCGCCTTCCAGTGCGCCGGCTGGCTGTGCCAGCTCCTGGCGGTCTACACGGCGATGCGGGCCTTCGACATCCACGCGCCGCTCCCCGCCGCCGGGCTCGTCCTGCTGCTGATGAACGTCGCGACGATCTTCCCACTCTGGCCCGGCAACGTCGGCCTCCTCCAGGCGGCGATCGCGCTGCCACTCCTCCACTACGGCGTGTCGTCGCCGCGCGGGATCGCGTATGGGATCGGCCTCCAGGCGATCGAAGCCTCGGTCGGCATCGGCTTCGGGCTGCTGTTCCTCGCGCGCGAGGGGCTCTCGTACACGATGCTCAAGGTCATGCCGGACGCGACGCAGGTCGAGATGCCCGAGCCCGAGGCCGCGGAGGAGCGGGCAGACGGTGCGCGTGCTCGCGTGCCCGGCTAGCCTCAAGGGCGTTCTCACCGCGGTGGAGGCGGCGGCCGCGCTCGGCGGCGGGGTGCGGCGCGTGCCGGGCGTCGAGGTGGTCGAGCTGCCGGTGGCGGACGGGGGCGAGGGGACGCTCGAGGTGCTCGCGCTCGCGCGGGGCGGGGTGTGGCGCGGGGTCGACGTCCACGATGCCTTCGGACGGCCGCGGCGCGCGCGCTGGCTCGAGCTCGAGGGCGGCCGTGCGGTCGTCGAGGCGGCGGAGGCGATCCCGCTCGATCCGGGACGGCTCGACCCGTTCGCGGCGTCGAGCCGCGGGCTCGGCGAGGTGGTGGCGGCGGTCGGGCGGCCGCGCTCGCTCGTCGTGTGTCTCGGCGGGACCGCGAACGTGGACGGCGGGCTCGGGTTTCTGGAGGTCGTCCGGGAGCTTCCGGCGCCGACGCGCGTCGCCTGTGACGTGCGCTCCCCGCTCGTCGACGCCGCGCGCGTGTTCGGGCCGCAGAAGGGCGCGTCGGCGGCCGCCGACGTGGAGACGCTCGAGGTGCGGCTGCTCGGGAGGGCGGAGCTTGCGCCCTACGCGTCGCTTCCGGGTGCGGGCTCGGCCGGCGGTCTGGGGGCGGCGCTCGCCTCGCTCGGCGCGGAGCTCCTCGCGGGCGCGGAGCTCGTCCTCGACGAGATCGGCTTCGATCTGCGCGGCTTCGACCTCGTCGTCACGGGCGAGGGCGTCGTCGACCGGACGACCGGGGAAGGGAAGGCGCCGGGAGAGGTGGCGCGGCGCTGCGCGGAGGCGGGAGTTCGGTGCGTCGTCTTCGGCGGGCGCGTCGCGGCGGGGGTCGAAGGGGCGGAGACGGTGGAGCTGAGCAGCGATCCGGCTCGGGCTGTGGACGACCTCGCCGCGCTTGGCGAGCGGCTGGCGCGGTCGCTCTCGCTCTAGGCGGGCTCTCGCTGCGCTGCGTCGTCGCGCGCGGCGCGAGCGAGCTCCTCGATGCGCCCCTGGGCGCGGTCGAGCTTCGCCAGGCAGAAGCGGTAGAGCTCCTCGCCGCGCTCCCACAACCGGATCGCCTCGTCGATGCTCGCCTCGCCGCTCTCGAGCCGCTCGACGATCGCGTCGAGCTCCCGCTGCGCGCCTTCGAAGGTCGGCTCGTCGCTCGGGCCCGTCACTCGACGCGCGCTCCGAACTCGCCCTCGGCGACCTCGACACGGAGCGGCTGGCCGGGCCGCACGGCGGCCGGCGAGCGGACGATCCCGTCGTCCGTCCGGACGATCGCGTACCCTCGGCTCAGTGTCGCCCTTGGAGACAACGCACGTAGCCGGGCTGCGCTCTGCGCGAGCGCCGCCCGCTTCCGCTCGAGGGCGAGCGCCGGGGCTCGGCGGAGCCGCTCGTGGACGAGCGCGAGGCGGTCGCGCTCGCGGGCGAGCGTCCGCTGCGCGGCGCGGGCGAGCCGGCCGCGGTCGCGGTCGAGCTGCTCGAGGAGCTCGCCGAGGTCGGGGACGACCAGGCGGCCCGCTGCGGTCGGCGTCGAGGCGCGGACGTCGGCGGCGAGGTCGCAGAGTGGGGTGTCCTGCTCGTGCCCGACTGCCGACACAACCGGAACCGGCGAGGAGGCGATCGCGCGGATGAGCCGCTCGTCGCTGAACGGGAGGAGGTCCTCGAAGCTGCCTCCACCGCGCGCGACGACGATCACGTCGACGTCGGGACGGGCGGCGAGGCCGCGGAGCGCCTGCACGATCGCGGCGGCAGCGCGCGGCCCCTGGACGTACGTCTCGGCGACGACGACGTGCGCAGGCGGGAAGCGTGCGGCGAGCGTCGAGACGACGTCGCGCTTGGCGGCCGCGTCGTTCCCGGTGACGAGCCCCACGGCGCGCGGGAAGCGCGGCAGCGGACGCTTGCGCTCGGGTGCGAAGAGGCCCTCGGCGGCGAGCTTGCGCTTGAGGCGCTCCAGGGCGGCGAGGTGGTCGCCGAGGCCGAAGCGCTCGATCGACAGCGCCCGCAGGCGGAAGTCGCCGCGCGCCTCGTACAGCTCGGGGCGACCGAAGACGTGCACGCGCTCGCCGTCGGCGAGGTCGAGCCGGAGCGCCTCGAAGCGGCCGCGCGGCATCGTCACCGGCAGGCACGCGCCGTCGGATGGGTCCTTGAGCGTGAAGAACACGCTCTGCCAGCCGGTGTGGCGCCGGAGCTCGGTCACCTCGCCCTCGACCCAAAGCGTCGGCAGCCGTGCGAGCCAGTCGGCCACGCCGCGGTTGAACGCCGCCACGGTGTAGACCTTGCGGTCGCCGTACTCGATCGGCGCGATCTTCACGCTGCCGATGGTACGTCGGCGAGGGTCTAAAGCAGGATCTCGGCCGCGGTTTGCGGGTCGCAGCCCTGGGCGATGAGCTCGACCGCGCGGTGCAGGTCGGCGTTGCTGGCCGCGAGGCGCTCGGCGAGCGGGAGCGGATAGCCCGCCTCCATCAGGACGTGCAGGCGCCAGCCTTCGACCTTCGCGCGCTCGCTTCGCTCGATCTCGGGTGTCTCGACCCTCTCGCTCATTGCGCCTCCGTTCGCTTTCCCTGAGACGAACCCTGCCGCGCGAAGTTGGCGACCGGCTACCCGGCGCCGGCGCCCAGGCGCTCGCGCGAACGGGCCAGCAGCTCGTCCACGCGGCGGGAGAGCTCGGAGAGGCGGGTCTCGAGCGTCGACCGCTCCGAGTCCGTCTCGGCCACCAGTGCCTGGAGGCGGCGGCGAAGCTCCGACTCCATGTCGCCGAGCCGGCGTTCGAGGCTCTCCACGAACTCCTCTCGGCGGCGCTCGAGTCCCTCGGCGACTCCGTTCAGGCGCTGCTCGAGCCGCTGCGCGCCGACGTCGCCGACGTGGGACAGGCGCTCGGCGAGCACCCGCTCGGCCTCGCGGCCGTACGCCTGGATCCCGCGGTCGAGCTCCCGCGCCAGGCGGCGCGCGGCGTCCTCGCGCTGTGCCTTGATCGCGTCCGCGAACTGCTGAGCCGCGGCGTCCGCGTAGCCGGCGGCGCTGCGGGCGACCGTTCGCTCGAGCTGCTCCACCTGCCTTCGCTCGACGTCCGCGAAGCTGGCCTGGATCCTCCGCGACGCTTCGGCCTCCTCGCGCTCGATCTGCTCACGGAGCGCCCGCTCGCGGCGGCGAAGCCGTTCGTTGAGCTCGTGGAGCGCGCGCCGCCGCTCGCTCTGCGTGCTCTCGAGCTCCGCGCTCGCGGCCGTGGCGGTCTCCTCCGCAGCGCGCGCGAGCTCCTCGCGCAGCCGCGTCACCGTGGCGCGGAGCTCCTCCGCCTCGCCCTCGACGCGCTCGGCCTCGCGGTGCATCCGCGTCTCGACCTCGGCGAGGAGCTGCTTCTGCCGTTCGGCGAGGCGTGCGATCTGTCCCGCGAGCCCTTGCTGCGCGCGCTCGAGGTCCGCGCTCCACCCGGCGAGGCGCCGCTCGACGCGCCGCTGCGCCTCGGCCAGCGCTTCGCTGAGGCGCGCGGCGGCCTGCTCCTCGCGGTCGGCCACCTCCTTCCGGCGCGTCTCTGCGATGCGGCGCTCCTCCTCGAGGAGGAGCGAGGTCGACTCGGCCCGGGCGCGGGCGAGCACGCGCTCGAGCTCGGCGGCGTGGCCCTCGACCTCGGTGCGGACGAGCTCGCGCAGCCGCTGCTCCGCTCGGCTCGTCTCGTCGTCGATCCGGCGGACGCGGGTGAGCGCCCGCCGCACGCGGGTGAGCCCGCCCTCGACCGCTGCCGTGACGCTGAGGCCGGCGGCGGCGATCGCCAGGTCGCCCGAGGGATGGAGCGCGAACGTGACCCAGGCCGCGACTGCGCCGAGCCCGAGCAGGCTCGCGAGGGCCCACAGCGCTCGCGTGCCGATCGATCCTCGCAGCGCCGCGGCGAGCGAGGCGCCGACGACGACCACCGCCGCCGCGAATCCCGCCTGCACGATCGTCACGCGATCCACGGCGCCAATCGTATGGCTCTGGGAGGGTTTGGCGGAACGTTGTTCGTCGCGCGGGGCGTGATGCTCGTTCCGAGGCAAGGACGCAGGAAGCGTTCGTAGCCGGAGGCTACGGGCGCGACCGAGGACGCCGCGTCGGGACGAGCAGCGCACTCTGCGCGGCTCAACGATGTTTCGCCAAACCCTCCCAACTACGAGGCGTGGAGCACGACGAGCGCGACCGCGAGGCAGACGACCGCCGCCGCGAGCGCCTTCAGCGCCGCCTCGGGAGCGCGCGTCAGCGACGTGGCGTCGAGGGGCTCCTCGCGTCCGTCGCGGTAGACGATCGTGCCCGAGACCGAGGCGGTGCGCCGCCGCACGTTCCGCACCTGCGTCGACAGCAGCCGCTGCGCGAGGCTGGAGAGAGTCGCGAACGCGGCGGCGGCGACGGCCTCGAAGCGGATCCGCCCCGCGACCGCGAAGTAGCCGGTGAGGAGCGGGAAACCCCCCCAGGCGAGCGCGAACCAGGCATCGCCGTGGACGCGGCCGCCGAAGAGCTCGAGGTTGTAGGCGACGACGACGAACGCGCCGGCGGCGACGAAGGCGAGGAGCCAGGGCTCGCGCGCGACCGCGCCGCCGATCCCGATCGCGACCGCACCCGCGATCGAGATCGCCGCCAGGCCGACCAGCGTGCCGTCGCCGATGCGGGTCCCGAGCGGTCGGCCGTTCAGCTCGTCGAGCGCGTGCGCGCCGATCCCGACCGCGAGGAAGAACGCGGCGAGCGCGAGCGCCAGCCGCTCCCAGCCGAGGTGCGGCGCGAGCCCGGCGCCGATCGCGACGTACGAGAGGTGCCACAGCGTGTAGGGCGGATGGAGGAGCGTGACGTAGTCGCGCCACCCGCCCGGTGAGAGCGCGTAGAACGCCGGCCGGGCCGAGCTCGTCACGCGCGCCGGCCCCAGGTGACGACGCCGCCCCCGAGGGTGAGGCGCCGCATCCGCACGTCCTCGATGCCCGCCTCCCCCCACAGCGCGAGCAGACGCTCCGGCGGATGCTCGTCGCGGAAGCGGCGGATGCTCGGGCCGAGGAAGCGCCCGACCTCGGCCCAGCCGGGCGAGATCGCGCGGCCGGCGAGCGGCAGGCCGGCGCGGACGTAGAGCTCCCAGGCTCCGCGCCAGATCCCCTCCGGCACGCCGAACTCGAGCGAGGCGATCGAGCCGCCCGGGCGGACGACGCGGGCGAGCTCCTGCAGCGTGCGGCCGGGGTCGTCGACGTAGCGGAGGAGGTAGGTGAAGGTCAGGCCGGCGAAGGACGCGTCCTCGAAGGGCAAGTGATCCGCGGTTCCCTCGACGAGCTCGATGCGGTCGGCGAGACGCGCCGCGGACACTCGCCTGTGTGCCTCGGCCAGCATCTCAGGGCTCTGGTCGAGCCCGACGACCGAGCAGCCGGTCCGCCGCACGAGCTCGATCGCGACGGCGGCGGTTCCGGTCGCGACGTCGAGGACCGTGTCGTCCGGGCCGGCGTGGACCCGCGAGACGAGAAACCTGCGCCAGCGTGGATCCTGCCCGAGGGAGAGCAGCGCGCTCCAGCGGTCGTAGGTGGCGCCGAGCGGCGCAAACAGCCGCCGGGCGTGGAGGTTCCGGGCAGACGGGGCCTCGGCCAATTGAGCCAGTCTAAGCTGGCTCGATGGATCTCAGGGAGGAGCTGGCGCGGGTCGCGGAGCCGGCGCGGCGCTTCGCGGCCCCGGGCGAGACGCTCGCCGGGATCCTCGCCGCCGAGCCCGAGCCGGGCGAGCGCGTCTACCTCTGCGGGTTCGTCGGCGAGGACGACGAGCGGAGCTGGGTCGCGCTCGACGTGCAGGGGGAGCCGATCACGAGCCGGGCCGCGGTGCGCGAGGCGGTGTCGATCGCAGCGCTCTGCGAGCTCGCCGAGGAGACCGCGGCCGGGGGCGACCTCGAGCGGCTGCGCTCCGATCTCGCCACGCTTCGGGTGACCGAGAGCCCGCCGGGGATCGAGGACGCGGAGGCGGCGGCGCTCGAGCTCGAGCGGGTGCTCGGCTCGCCGCCGCGGCTCGCGACGCCGGGCTACCTCGACGCGGTCGGGGCGGCCACGGTCCGACTCGAGCAGACGCTCGGCGAGGCGGGCTCCTCGCCGTTCGTGACCGCGCTCAAGCAGGGCCTCGTCGCCGTCGACGAGCTGGCGGCCGAGGTCGAGGGCCGGTACAAGCTGGAGCTCGAGTGAGCGGCGAGCTCGACCTCTGCGCCTCCGACGCCGAGCGGGATCGCGTCGCCGCCTCGCTCCGCGAGCATTGCGCCGCGGGACGGCTGACGCTCGAGGCGCTCTCGGAGCGTCTCGACGACGCGTATCGCACGCGGACGGCGGGCGAGCTCGAGCGCGCGCTCCGCGAGCTGCCGGCCGAGGCGTCGCCGCGGCCGAGGCGCTCGCCGAAGCGGTTCACGATCTCGATCTTCGGCGGGGTCGAGCGCAAGGGCCGCTGGCGTGTGCCGCGCCGGTCCTTCGTCCTGGCGCTCCTCGGTGGCGCCGACGTCTGGCGCGTGTCTCCTGGCGCGAAGGCGCTCTCGCCGGGAGACACGGCCAGCTAAGGTGTCGGCGTGGAAGGTGGATTCGGATTCCCGCTGGGGGGCGACCCGGAGGATTTGATGCGCGGCCTGCGCGAGTTCGCCGAGCAGCAGGCGGAGTCGGTGCAGGAAGCGCAGCGGGAGCAGTTCGCGACGCTGACGCTGAACACCGCCGTGGAGCTGACGGCTGCGGCGCTCGGACAGGTCCGGGTGGACGGTGGCTCGGACGAGCAGGCGATCGCCCTTCGTGACGCGATGCGCGTGCTCTTCCCCGAGGCGGTGGCGCTCGTGAGCGCCGCGCGCCAGGGCTTCATGCGCGAGCACCCCTAGCGCCGGCCGCGAAGCCGCCGCCGGGAGACACGTCCCGTCGGGACGATAGGGGGTCTGACCCTGTATCCACAGAGGCGTGGCCGCCGGGGCCAGGGGCGCTGGGAATAGAATCGCGGCCGCTCGTGGCCATCCTCGACCGCGCGATCGTCCGTTTGCTGCCGGCGGTCCCACAGCCCGTCGTCGAGCGGCTCGCGCAGCGGTACATCGCCGGCCCCGAGCTCAAGGACGCGCGCGAGACCGTCCGCCGGCTGAACCGCGACGGGAAGATGGCGACGATCGACGTCCTCGGCGAGGAGATCACGAGCGAGGCCGACGCCGCCGCGATCGTGCGCGCCTACCAGGACGTCTTCGCCGACATCGAGCACTGCGACCTCGACTCGAACGTCAGCATCAAGCTGACCGCGCTCGGCCTCAAGCTCGACTACGACGTCTGCCGCGAGAACCTCGAGAGCGTCGTCCGCGACGCGGCCGCGCGCGGCAACTTCGTCCGCATCGACATGGAGGACTCGAGCTGCACCGACGACACGCTGCGGCTCTACCGGGAGCTGCGCGAGGCCGGCAACGACAACCTCGGCGTCGTCCTCCAGGCGTACATGCGCCGCACGGTGGACGACATCCACCGCCTCGCCGACCTGACGCCGAACGTGCGCCTCTGCAAGGGGATCTACGTCGAGCCGCCCGAGATCGCCTTCCGCGACTTCGAGGCCGTCCGCGCCAACTTCGTCAAGGCGCTGCGGGAGCTCTTCGACGTGGGCGCCTACGTCGGGATCGCGACGCACGACGAGTGGCTCGTCGACGAGGGGCGGCGGATCGTCTCGGAGCGACGCCTCGAGACGAGCGAGTACGAGTTCCAGATGCTCCTCGGCGTGCGCGAGGACCTCGGGCGGCGACTCGTCGCCGACGGCCACCGGCTCCGCATCTACGTCCCGTTCGGCCGGCAGTGGTACGCCTACTCGCTCCGCCGGCTCCAGGAGAACCCGAAGATCGCCGGGTACATCGCGGCCGACACGCTCGCGCGCGCCATCCCGTTCCGCTCGAACGGCCGCTAGGACTTCCGAGCCAGGAGCACGAGGTCGCCGGGCGCACGCCGGGCCTGGGGCAGGAGCGGCCGCTCCGCGGGGAGCTCCTCCAGACTCTCGACGACGAGACCCACCAGCGCGACGGCCGTCACGACCTCGCCGACCCGCCGCCGGCCCGCGGCGAAGTAGTCCTCCCGCCAGTGCAGCATGTCGTCGAGGCAGTCGAGGACGGGGTGTACGTCGTGGAGGAGCAGCCGGCCTCCGCCCCGAAGCGCGGCCGCGACGCCCGCCGACCACGCCTCGAGGTCGCTGCCTATCGGCGTGTAGACGAGGTCGAAGCGTGCGCGGCGGAGCTCGAGCGGCAGCTGGTTCGGGTCGCCCTGCACGAACGCGACCGCCGGCGCGCGCCGGCGCGCCGCGGCCACGGCCTCGGCCGACGCGTCCACCCCGGTGACGAGCGCGCCGAGCCCCGCGAGCTCCGCGGTCGCCTCGCCGGTGCCGCAGCCGAGGTGGAGGACGTGCTTGCCCGCGAGGTCGGGAAGGCGCTCTTCGACGGGGCGCGGCAGCCCGGCCGTCCGCTGCTCGACCGGCCGATGCGCCGCGTCCCAGACGCGACGGTTGAGGTCGGTCGGCTCCATCAGGCGAGGAGCGAAAAGCCGCCGTCGACGACGAGCGTGTGGCCGCGCACCATCCCGGCGTCGGCCGAGGCGAGGTACGCGACCGCGCCGGCCACGTCCTCGGGCTCGACCAGCCGGCCCGCCGGGGTCCGCTCGAGGCCCTCGCGCACCATCTTCTCCCGATTCGGGAAGTGCTCGAGCGCTCCTGTCTCGACCACGCCGGCCGACACCGCGTTCACCCGGATCCCGCGCGGGGCGAGCTCGACGGCGAGGTAGCGGACGAGCGACTCGAGCGCCGCCTTCGAGGTGCCGACGAGGACGTAGTTCTCGAGCACGCGTGTCGAGCCGAGGCTCGAGACGGCCACGATCGAGCTCCCGGAGGACATGTCCGGCGCCGTCGCCCGGGCGAGCGAGAGGAAGGCGCGCGCGTTCACCGAGAGCGTCCAGTCCCAGTGCTTGTCCTCGGTCTCGAGCGCCGGCCGGATGACGCCGGTGGCGGCGTTGTGGACGACGACGTCGTACGGCCCGTGCGAGGCGAGCTCACCGATGACTCGCTCGGAGGCGACGTTTCCCCGCACGAGCACGGGCTCGGCGCCGGCCGAGCGCACCTCGTCCGCCGCCTCCTCCGCCGCGCGGTCGTTCCGCATGTAGCCGAGGACGAGCCGCTCGGCGCCGTCGCGCGCGAAGCGGAGCGCGATCGCGCGGCCGATGCCGCGCGTGCCCCCGGTGACGAGGACCCTCAAGCCCTGCGGTCGGGCAGCGGGTCGGAGGCGGGCGCCGAGCTCGGCAGCCGCTCCCACCCCGGCCGCGCGCGCGACTCCGGTGGGGCGTCCTCGGCCTTCGAGGACGCGTGGCCGAGGCGGTCGAGGAGCTCCATCTGCTCCTCGCCGTAGCGGCGCACCGGGTCGTTCTCCGCGAGGTCCATGATCAACTCGCGCACACGCGCGCGAAGCTGGTAGGCGAAGTGCGGCGTCGCCGGGCCGACGAGCTCGTCGATCGCGTCCTTCGTCGGCTCCGCCACGGGCGGCAGCCTACCCCGAATAGACCACACCACGATGGGTAGGGTCGAGCGCATGAGGCGCATCACGCGTGCGGATCTGATGCTGCTCGTGACCGTCGTCCTCTGGGGCTTCAACGTCACGGTCACGAAGTACGTCCTCGAGCACGGCTTCCGGCCGCTCGCGTACTCCGCCGTCCGCTACGGCGGCGCGGCGCTCCTCTTCTGCGGAGTGACGTACGGGCTCGAGCGCACGCTGCGCGTGCGACGGCGCGACCTGCCGCTGCTCCTCCTCGCCGCGGCGGTCGGCGTCTGGCTGAACCAGCTCTCGTTCATGTACGCCGTGAAGCTGACGACGGCGACGACGGTCGGCCTCGTCCTCGGCACGATCCCGATCTTCACCGCGCTGATCGCGCGCGCGTTCGGCATCGAGCGGCTGTCGCGGCGCTTCTGGGCGGCGAGCGCCGTCTCCTTCGGCGGGGTCGCGCTCGTTGCCGCAGGATCGGGCGGCGGGCTCTCCGGCGACCTCGCGGGCGACCTGCTCGCGATCGCGACCTCGGCGACATGGGCCGCGTACTCGGTGGCGATCGCGCCGCTCATGCGGACGTACTCGCCGTACCAGATCAGCGCGTTCGTCCTCGTCGCCGGCTGGGTCGGGCTCGCCGCGACGGCCGCGATGCAGCTCGGCTCGCAGGACTGGGGCGCCGTGCCGACGCTCGGCTGGCTCGGCCTCGCCTTCGCCATCCTCGGCCCGCTCGTCCTCACGAACGTCCTCTGGTTCACCGCGATCGACGAGGTGGGGCCGTCGCGGGCGACGCTCGTCTCGAACCTCCAGCCGTTCGTCGCGGCGATCTTCGCGCTCGCGATCCTCTCGGAGCGGATCACGCCGCTCCAGATCGTCGGCGGCGTCGCGATCGGCGTCGGCATCCTGCTGAGCCGCGAGGGGCACCGGCCGCGGGCCGTGGAGGTCGTCGAGGAGCAGCGCGTGCCGGCCACGAAGGCGGCGGCCCGATGAGCCCGCGCCTGCGGGCCTGGCTCGCGTCGAAGCCGGAGGGCTACCGGTTCACGAAAGGCCGCATCCTCGCCATCTACTCGGGGCTGATGGTGACGCTCCTCCTCGCGGCGCTCGACCAGACGATCGTCGCGACCGCGCTGCCGCGGATCGTCGGCGACCTCGGCGGGCTCTCGAGCTACTCGTGGGTCTTCACGGCGTACATGCTCGCGACGACAGTCACCGTGCCGCTGTACGGGAAGCTCGGCGACGTCTACGGGCGGCGACCGCTCTTCTTCGTCTCGATCGGGCTCTTCCTCGCCGGCTCCGCACTCTGCGGCGTGGCGTGGGGGATGCCGGAGCTGATCGTCTTCCGCGCGCTCCAGGGCTTCGGCGCGGGCGGGCTCTTCCCGCTCTCGCTCGCCGTCGTCGGGAGCATCATCCCGCCGCGCGACCGGGGCCGCTACCAGGGCCTGATCGGCGGCGTCTTCGCGGCCGCCTCGATCGCCGGGCCGGCGGTCGGCGGCTTCCTCGTCGACAACGCGAGCTGGCGCTGGGTCTTCTACGTGAACCTGCCGGTGGGCGGGCTCGCGCTCGTCGTCATCTACCTGACGATGCCGAAGCGCGCGGCGCCGCGGCGGGAGCACTCGATCGACTGGGTCGGCGCCGCCGCGCTCGCGGCCGGGACGACCGGGCTTCTGCTCGGGCTCGTCTGGGGCGGGCGGCAGTACGCCTGGAGCTCCGGCCACGTCGTCGGCGCGCTCGTGGGGGCGGGGGTCTCGTTGGCCGCGTTTGGGTGGATCGAGCGGCGCGCGCGCGAGCCGATCCTGCCGTTCGACCTGCTCCGGAACCAGACGGTCTGGGCGAGCATCGTCTGCGTCGCGCTCGTCGGCATGGCGATGTTCGGGACGATCGCCTTCGTGCCGCTCTTCGTGCAGGGCGTGATCGGCACGTCGGCGACCTCCTCGGGTGTCGTCCTGACGCCGCTCATGCTCGGCGCGGTCACGACGAGCTTCGTCTCCGGGCAGATCGTCTCGCGAATCGGCCGCTACCGGCCGAACACGATCATCGGCCCGATCGTGCTCGGGATCGGGATGCTCCTGCTCTCGCGCATGGGGCCGGGGACGACGAACGGCGTCGCGGCGCGGAACATGGTCATCGCCGGAATCGGGCTGGGCGCGATGATGCAGATGTTCGTCCTCTCGGTGCAGAACTCGGTGCCGATCCGCGCGATGGGCTCTGCGACGGCGCTGACGCAGTTCGGGCGCTCGATCGGCGCGACTCTCGGCGTGACGCTGATGGGCGTGATCGTGAACCAGGGCCTGCCGCGCGCCGCGCGCGGGCACGAGCAGCTCTCGCACCGCCTGCCGCCGCGCCTGCGCGCCGACCTCGCGAACGCGCTGCACCCGGCGTTCCTGTCCGCGGCCGTCGTGTGCGGGGTGGTCCTCGTCGCGTCGATCCTCTGGATCCGCGAGGTGCCGCTGCGTCGCGGCTTCGAGGACGTGGCCGTCGGGGACGAGGCGTCCCCACAGCCGGGGACGCGCGTCGCTGCCCGCTAGCCTCTGGACCGATGATCTTCGCGGACGTCGACGAGGCACAGACGTATCGCTCGAAGCTGATCAAGCGCGCAAAGGCGGGAGAGGAAGTCGTCGTCGCGATCGTCGCCTACGAGGCGTCGTCGGAGCTACGGACGCCGGGACTGCTTGCCGGCCAGATCGAGATTGCGCCCGGCTTCGACGAGCCGCCTCAGTCACCGAGACACTCGGTGACTGAGGCTCCCACGAAGCCCGAGTAAGATCCGAAGCGTGAGCTCGCCCGACTTCATGCCGCTTCTCGGCTGGGATCACGTCGAGCTCTGGGTCGGGAACGCGAAGCAGGCGGCCTACTTCTACGAGCGCGGGTTCGGCTTCACGACGACCGCCTACGCGGGGCCAGAGACCGGGGTCCGCGACCGCGCCTCCTACGTGCTCGAGCAGGGCGACGTCCGCTTCGTCCTCACGAGCCCGCTCCGCGAGGATCACGAGATCTCGCGCCACGTCTGCCGGCACGGCGACGGCGTGAAGGACGTCGCGCTCGCCGTCCCGGACGCGGCCGAGGCGTACCGGCAGGCCGTGCAGCGCGGCGCCCGCGGCGTCGTCGAGCCGCACTGGCGGGAAGACGAGCACGGCCGGCTCGAGCTCTCGGCGGTCGGGATCTACGGCGACACGGTGCACTCCTTCGTGAACCGCTCCGAGTACCACGGCCCGTTCGCGCCGGGGTACGTCTCGCGCTCGGAGAACGGACGCCACGCACCGGGGGTCGGCCTCCAGGCGATCGACCACGTCGTCGGCAACGTCGAGCTCGGCCGGATGGACGAGTGGGTCGGCTTCTACGAGCGCGTGATGGGCTTCAAGGAGATGATCCACTTCTCCGACGAGGACATCTCAACCGAGTACTCGGCCCTCATGTCGAAGGTCATGTTCGGCGGCGAAGGGAAGATCAAGTTCCCGCTCAACGAGCCCGCCGAGGGCCGGCGGAAGAGCCAAATCGAGGAGTACCTCGACTTCTACGGCGGCCCGGGCGTGCAGCACGTCGCGCTCGCGTCGTCGAACATCGTCGAGACCGTCGGGGCGCTGAAGGAACGCGGCGTCCTCTTCCTCGAGACGCCGGAGGCCTACTACGAGGACGTCGGCGACCGCGTCGGCGAGATCGACGAGTCGTACGACGACCTGAGGCAGCTACGGATCCTCGCCGACCGTGACGACGACGGCTACCTGCTCCAGATCTTCACGAAGACGGCACAGGACCGGCCGACGCTCTTCTTCGAGGTGATCGAGCGCCACGGCGCCCGCGGCTTCGGCGACGGCAACTTCAAGGCGCTGTTCGAAGCGATCGAGCGCGAGCAGGCGCTCCGCGGCAACCTCTAATTCGGTCGGCCGAGGCGGAGGCTCCGCCGAGCCCCCGCCTCGAGACCCCGGCCGACTTACTCGCAGCCGCTCCAGACTCCCCGCAGGAGCGAGAAGTCCGGCTCTCCGCCGCTGAACGCCAGCAGGAACACGCCGTCCTGGCGCTTGAAGATGGCCACTTTGTCCGTCCTGCAGAGCGCGCTCACGCCCTGCAGCGATTCGGTCTTGCCGTTCGTGTAGTTGCCGTTCGCTCCCGGGAAGCCGTTGGCGACCGACTCGGGGCCGCCGGGCGGGGCGAAGCCCCACGCCGGAGGCGCGGTCGGGTCGATGCTCGGAAGCCAGGCCCAGTTGCCCTGGATCACCGGCGCCGTGCAGCTCAGGTTGCACGCGGGTGCCGCACGGCTGAGGTTCATGCAGGAATCTGCCGCGGCGACCGCCGGAACGGCGAGCGCGACCACGGCAAACAGGACCAGAAGTCCCCTACGCATTCTCTCCCCTCTCGTGGATCGAGGTGTCTCTCGCGCCCGCCGCTCGGGCGCGCGCCGCCCAATGATGCCACCAAACATCGTACTCCGCTGCATGGAACGTTTGTCGCAAGGGTTTGAACGGGCGCGGCGGAGGAAGGAGGCTACGATCCCTCGAACTCGGGTGGTCTACGCACCCGCACCCGCCGATGGCGGGTCTACGTGTTGTTGGCCTCCCGTCGATCAATCACCGTCTACCTGACGCTTGCGATTGCTCTCGCGACCGTCGGCGGGTTCGCGCTTGTCGCCCACCGCACCGGGACGACGGTGCTGCACGCGGCGACGACCCCGGACTGGTTCCTCCTCGCGGGCGCCTTCGCGATCTCCGCGGGCGTGCAGCCGCTTCGCGCGTGGGCATGGTCGTCGACGCTCCGCGAGCCGGTCGGCTTCCGCGCCGTCTACACGGCGAGCGCCGTCGGCTCGTTCCTCGACACGGTGCTGCCGGGCCGGCTCGGCGAGGGGTCGAAGGTCGCAGTCCTGAAGATCTCGGCCGGGAAGCGCTGGCCGGGCTTCCCGCGCGCGGGCGGAAGCCTCCTCTGCGCGCACCTCGTCGAGATGATCGCCTTCGCGCTCGTCGGGGCGGTGTCGGCGTTCTTCCTGCCGCTTCCGAGCTGGGCGCGCTGGACGGTCGTCGGCGGGCTCGCCGCTGCCTCGGCCGGGATCGCGCTCGCCGGCGTCGTGCACCGGCGGCTCGGGCGGCGCCTTCCGCGCGGGCTCGACCGGTTCCTCGCCGCCGCGGCCGCGCCGCCGCAGGTGCTCGGGCTCGCGCTCGGGATCCTGCTCGCGACGTGGATCGCGCGCGGCGCCGGCGTCTACCTGCTTCTGCATGCGCTCCACCTCGACGTGAGCGTGCGGGCGGCGCTCCTCTACATGCTCGTCACCGGCCTCGCGAACACGGCGCCGCTCCTGCCGGGGAACGCGGGCGTCTACCAGGGCGCCGCGCTCGGCGCGCTCGCGCTCGTCCACAAAGCTGGCGCGCACGCCGTCGCGGTGAGCCTGCTCGCGCCCGTCGTCGTCAGCGTCGCGGCCGGCGCGGCCGCGCTCGTCGGGCTCGCGCTGTACGGGCGGCGCTTCGTCGACCTCTCGCGGGCGGCGCTACAGTTCGGCGCCTGAGCGCCGGCTACCTCCAAGCGCCAGCCCGCCAGGCCGCCTCCCTTCGAGAGACCGCGCATCGTCCCTGGCCGCTGCCTTCCGGCTCGTGGCGGATGGGTCAGACGTGGGAGGACCTGCTCTTCGCGCACTGGCGGGTCGACGCCGACGCGCTCCGCCGCCTCCTGCCGGACGCGGTTCGCCTCCAGACGCACGACGGCGCGGCCTGGCTCGGCATGACGCCGTTTCGCGTCAGCGCGCTCCGCCTGCGCGGGACGCTGCCGCTGCCGCGCGTGTCGAGCTTTCTCGAGCTGAACGTGCGTACCTACGTCACCTCGGGCGGCAAGCCGGGGATCTGGTTCTTCAGCCTCGACGCGGCGAGCCGGCTCGCGGTCGAGGCGGCGCGGCGGACGTACAAGCTGCCGTACTTCCAGGCCCGGATGAGCGCGAGCCTCCACGACGAGTGGATCGAGTACGAGTCGGCGCGCGTGGCGGAGAGGGGAGGCCCGCACGTCTTCAGTGCGAGGTACCGGCCGAGCGGCGAGGTGCTCCAGGACGCGCCGGGGTCGCTGGCGGAGTTCCTCGCGGAGCGCTACTGCCTGTACGCGCTCGACGAGCGCAGGCGCCTGTACCGCGCCGAGATCCACCACGCGCCGTGGCCGCTCCAGCCGGCGGAGGCGACGATCGAGCTCAACACGATGGCTCCGGGGGACCTGGCCCTTCCGGGCGAGGAGCCGCTTCTCCACTTCGCGCGCGTACAGGACGTCGTGATCTGGCCGCTCAAGCGCGTCGCGCAGGCGTGAGCCCGCAGCGGCGGACCGCGCTCGTCTCGGTCGCGGCTGCCGTGGCGCTGATCGCCCTGAAGCTCGCGACGGGGCTCGCCACGCACAGCCTCGGCCTGATCTCGGAAGCCGCGCACTCCGGGACGGATCTCGTGGCCGCGTTGCTCACGTTCTTCGCCGTCGGCGTGGCCGCGCGGCCGGCCGACACAGGTCACGCCTACGGGCACGGCAAGGCGGAGCACCTCGCCGCCCTCGCGGAGGGGGCGATCCTCGTGCTCGCAAGCCTCGTCATCGCGGAGCGGTCGATCGCCCGGCTCGCCGGCTCGACGCCCGCCCACGTGCATGCGGCGTGGTACGCGCTGGTCGTGATCGGGGTCGTGCTGGTCGTGGACCTGACTCGGACGACCGTGTCCGTACGCGCCGCCCGCCGGTACGGCAGTGCGGCGCTCTCGGCGAACGCGCTCCACTTCGCCTCCGACTGCGCCGGCTCCGCGGCGGTGCTGGTCGGGCTCGTGCTCGTGCGCGCCGGGCATCCGCGGGCGGACGCGGTCGCGGCGCTCTTCGTCGCGGTGCTCGTCCTCGTCGCCGCCGGGCGGTTGATGCGGCGGAACGTCGACGTGTTGATGGATCGCGCGCCGACGGAGGCCCAGGAGGCGGCGCGAAAGGCGATCGCGGGGCTCCGGCCCGCCGTCGAGCTGCGACGGCTCCGCATGCGGCAGGCGGCCGGGCGGCACTTCGCGGACGTCGTGATCGGCGTGTCTCCGGGGGCGGCGGTCGAGCAGGGCCACGCGGCGGCGGACGCGGTGGAGGACGCGGTGCAGCAGGCGCTCCCGGAGAGCGACGTCGTCGTCCACGTGGAGCCGCTGCCGGGCGACGACGCGATCCGGGAGCGCGCCCAGGCGGCGGCGATGCGCGTGCCGCGCGTGCGCGAGATCCACAACGTGAGCGTGCTGCAAGTGGGGCCGGAGACCGAGGTGTCGCTGCACCTGAAGCTGCCGGGCGAGCTGTCGCTGGAGGAGGCGCACGAGATCGCGACGGAGGTGGAACGGGCGATCCACGATTCGGTCGACGGCGTGACGGCGGTGCAGACGCACCTGGAGCCGTTGATGGAGCCAGGGCCGGGACGTGCCGCCCCGTCGACGGGCACGGCCGGAGACGCCGAGGCCGTGCGGCGGATCGTCCGCGAGGCGACGGGCGCCGCGCCACGCGCGCTCCGCTTCCTCCAGACCGACGACGGGCTGGTCGCGTTCCTGACCCTCGGCCTCGATCCGGAGAGCCCGCTCTCGGACGCGCACGCGCATGCGAGCCGGATCGAGGAGGCGATCCGGCGCGAGCGGCCGGAGATCGCCGACGTCATCGTGCACACAGAGCCTTAGCCGTTGAAAATGCTCTGCATTTTCAACGGATCTAGCTTCTCCCTTCGCATTGCTCGGGACACCGAATGAAGCTCTGCATGTTCAGCCCGAAGGGGCACCACCTCGAGCGCGGCTGGCCGGGCGTCGTCGAGGACGACGTCGTCGTCCAGCTCGCGGCACAGACGCTTCAGTCGTTCTTCACCGGCGGCGGCAAGGCGCGCCGGCACGCGGAGTACCCGCTCGCCGAAGTCGACCTGCGTCCTCCCGTCCTGGACCCGCCCTCCGTCCGCGACTTCTACGCCTTCGAGCAGCACGTCCGCACCGCGCGCGCCGCCCGCGGCCTGGAGGTGCCGCCGGAGTGGTACGAGCAGCCGGTCTTCTACTTCTCCAACCCGGCCGCGATCCTCGGCCCCGAGGACGAGATCCCCTACCCGGAGGGAACGCAGGAGCTCGACTACGAGCTCGAGGTGGCGGCGATCGTCGGCGCCGACGGCCAGATCGCCGGCTTCACCGTCATGAACGACTGGTCGGCGCGCGACCTCCAGCGCGCCGAGATGCGGGTCGGCCTCGGCCCCGCCAAGGGGAAAGACTTCGCGACGAGCCTCGGCCCATTCGTCGTCACGCGCGACGAGCTCGACGGCTCCCACGCCACGATGGTCGCGCGCGTGAACGGCGAGGAGCGCTCGCGCGGCGAGCTCGGCGACATGCACCACTCGTGGGACGCGATCGTGGCGCACGCCGCCCGGAACACTCGCCTCCTCCCGGGAGACGTCCTCGGCTCGGGAACCGTCGGCACGGGCTGCATCCTGGAGCACGGCGACGGCCGCTGGCTCCAGCGAGGCGATGTCGTCGAGCTCGAGGTCGAAGGGATCGGCGTCCTCCGCAACCCAGTGGCGTGAGTCAAAATGGCCTATGCCGCACGAGGCCCGCGCGGCGGAGGCAGGCCTGACGTTCTCTGACTACATGCTTCGACAGCTCGAGAGATCGCTGGCGTTTCCCACGATCGAGGAGCTGACCCGGAGGATTCAGTCGCGAGACCTCGCTCGGCTCGAGACTCCGCCTGCGGACCTGATCCGGGCAGACCGCGAGTCGCACTGACGAATCGATCGACGATCCGCGTAACGACCGCCGCTATCCTCCGCGCGTGCCCTTCTACCAGCGCCTAGGCGACCTTCCCCGCAAGCGGCACGTCCAGTTCCGCGACAACGGCACTCTCCTCACCGAGGAGGTCATGGGCCTCGAGGGGTTCGGCGGGAACGAGTCGATCCTCTACCACCTCACCTCGCCCTGCCGGATCCGCGAGCTCGGCGACTTCGAGCCGATCGAGCGCGACGAATGGATGCCCGAGGCGCACGCGCACCGGCACTTCCACACGATGGGCATCGAGCCGGGAGGCGATGCGGTCACCGGCCGCCGCCTCCTGATGTGGAACCACGACGTCGAGATCTCGCTCTGCCGCCCCGACGAGTCGATGGAGGGCTTCTTCCGAAACGGCGAGGGCGACGAGGTCGTCTTCGTCCACGAGGGCACGGGCACGCTCGAGACGATCTTCGGCGACGTCGCCTACCGCGAGGGCGACTACGTCGTCATCCCGCGCGGCACGACCTACCGCTTCGTGCCGGAAGGGCCGCAGCGCTACCTCGTCTTCGAGTCGCCGGGTCTGATCGAGATCCCGCGCCGTTACCGGAACGAGTACGGCCAGCTGCTCGAGCATGCGCCGTACTACCACCGCGACATCCATCCGCCGACCGAGCTCCACACCCACCGCGAGCCCGGCGAGTTCCACGTCAAGGTGCGCGTGCGGGGCGGCTACCAGACCTACGTCCTCGACTACCACCCCTTCGACGTCGTGGGGTGGGACGGCTACGTCTACCCGTGGACGTTCAACATCAACGACTTCGAGCCCATCACCGGCCGGATCCACATGCCGCCGCCGAGCCACCAGACCTTCCAGGGCCAGAACTTCGTCATCTGCTCGTTCTGTCCGCGCAAGCTCGACTTCGACCCGATGGCGATCCCGATCCCGTACCACCACTCGAATCTGAACTCGGAGGAGATGATCTACTACGTCTCCGGGAACTTCGGCTCGCGGCGGGGGATCGAGGTCGGCTCGGTGACCCTCCACCCGTCCGGGATCCCGCACGGGCCGCACCCTGGCCTCGCGGAGAAGTCGATCGGCAAGACGGAGACGCACGAGCTCGCCGTCATGTGCGACACCTTCCATCCGCTGCGGCTGACGACGCTCGCGCAGGAGCTCGACGACGGCAAGTACGCCTACTCGTGGTCGACGCCGGCCGAACCGGCGCAGGACGCGGACGCCGACCCCGCCGGCGTCACGTCCCACTTCTGAGTTTCGCGCTCTGGCTCTCGCTTAGCGGTTGAGCCTGAAGAAGTCGCTCGACGGCCCGAACAGGCTCGTCAGAGCCCCGAAGACCGCCGTGCTCGGCGCGGTGTCGATCGACGGGAGCTGTCGCGAGATCTTGAACGCGCTGCACGCCTGGAGGTCGTTGATCGCCGAGCCGCCCGTGCTCGTGGTCGGGAACAGGGCCGAGCCCTTGTTCACGAAGATCCAGGTCCCCTGGAGGGCGTCCGCCGTCGCCGCCGTGAGGCAGACGTCGTAGGCGGCGAGATTCTCAGCCAGCAGCGTGGTCGACGCCAGTTGCTTCTGCAGCTTCGTGACCTTCTTGTTGAGTGCGTTGAACTGCGCGAGGGTCGGGCTCTTCGCCTTAGCAGCCGACGTCGCCCCTGCCGGTCCCGCCGCGGCGAACGCGAGGATCGCGGTCGCGGCGACGAAGACGATGATCCTCTTCACCTGTCCTCCCAGTGGTCGTGGGTGCCTGCGGGGTAGCGTGCCCGTTCGTGGCCTTGCTGAAGCTCCCTGAACCTTACGACTTCGCGCTGTCGACGGAGCGGTTTCGCTCGTTCGGCCCCGACCTCGCGAACCTGTGGGACGGCGAGGCGCTGCTCCGCGCCGTCGACGGGCGGGAGGTGCGGATCGCGCCCGCGCGCGGCGGCGTCGACGTGGATCCGCTCGACACCGAGACCGAGCCCGCCGTCCGCAAGCTCCTCGGCGTCGAGCTCGACCTCGTCGGGTTCTCCCGCTTCGCCGCCGAGGCCGACCCTGTGCTTGCGCGGCTCGCCGTCGCGCTCGCTGGCTTCCGGCCGCCGCTCGCGCCCGATCCCTTCGAGGCGCTCGTCGGCTCGATCACCGCGCAGCAGGTGTCGATGTTCGCCGCGTTCGCGATCCGGAGCCGGCTCATCGAGCGCTTCGGCGTCCGGGTGGGCCGGGTCTACGCCTTCCCGGCGCGGGAGCGGCTCGCCGCCGCCGAACCGGAGGAGCTCGTCGCGGTCGGCTTCTCGCGCCGCAAGGCGGAGTACACGGTCACGCTCGCGCGGAGCGACCTCGACCTCGCCGGCCTGAGCCGGCTGCCCGAGGAGGAGATCCGCGCGCGGCTCACCGCGCTTCCGGGGATCGGCGAGTGGACGGTCGACTGGTTCCTCGCCCGCCACCTGGGCTGGCCGCGGGCCTGGCCGGCCGGCGACCTCGCGCTGCGGAAGGCGGTCTCCGTCCTCTACCGGCACGGCGAGGCGATGACGACGCCCGAGGTGCGCGCCTTCGGCGCCCGCTTCGAGCCGTTCCAAAACCTGAGCGCGCACTACCTCCTGACCGGCATGCGGACGGCGGCCGCGTGACCGTCCGCGAGGCCACCGCGGCCGAGCACGCGGCCGTCATGGACCTGCTCCGGTCGTACCTGGACGAGCTGTGGCAGCGGCCGTTCCCGCCGGAGCCGCTCGACCCGGGGATGCTGGCCGGCAAGCTCGTCCTCGTCGCCGAGGAGGACGCGCAGATCGTCGGCGCCGCATTCGGGGACGTGGCCGTTCCGGACCGGCCCGCGCACCTGAACCTCGTCTACGTCGAGCCCGGCCGGCGCGGAGGCGGAATCGGGCGCGAGCTGGTCCGCGCCTTCGTGTCGGCCGCGGCCGCAGCGGGCGCCGAGCACGTCGTTCTCGACGTGGATACGACGAACGACGCGGCGCAGGCCCTGTGGCGGCGCCTCGGGTTCGTCGAGTTCGCCCGCCGGCTCGTCGCGCCGCTGCCGGCGCTCGTCGAGCGGCTCGAGGCCCACGGCGGCGCGACCTTCGGCTCCGCGCACGTCCAGACCGACGACCTCGGCGGCGTCGAGCGGGCCGTGCGCACGTTCGTGCCGCGGCTCGGGCGCTCGATCGGAACCGCCGTCGTCCCGCCGCAGAACGGCTGGATCGGCGTCTACGACGAGCTCTGCGGGCGGGAGCCGGAGCTGCTTCGCCGCCTCGCGCGCGAGCTCTCCGACCGCTTCGGCGTCGCGGTCGCGATCGGGGTCGAGTCAGGCGCCGTCGTGCGCTACGTCCTCTTCGACCGCGGGCGGATGGTGGATGAGTACCTGTCGGTGCCGGAGTTCCACGGGCCGCTCCCGCCCGGTGACGTGATCGCGCTCGGCGCCAACCCGACGCTGCTCGCGCGACTGACCGGCGCCGACCACGCGCGGGTGCGCGCCATCGCCCGCACCGCGGCCTCGCCCGCCGACCTGCCGCCTGCCGAGGAGCTCGTCGTGCAGATCGGCGAGCTGCTCGGGCTCTCGGGTGCGGAGCTCGGCTACGACGAGGCGCTGGCCCTGCCGGACGTGCGTAGGATCGAGCGATGACCGTCCTCTTTCTGCACGCGCTGCCGCTCGACGAGCGGATGTGGGAGTCGCAGCGAGACGCCTTCCCCGACGCCGTCGCGCCGCGCCTCTACGGTCGCGGCTCGAGCATGGAGGGGTGGGCACGCGGGATCCTCGAAGAGATCGAGGGCGACTTCGCCGTCGTCGGCGCCTCGATGGGCGGCTACTGCGCGCTCGAGGTCGTGCGCCAAGCGCCGGAGCGGGTGCGGGCGCTGGCGCTCGTCGGCTCGCGCGTCGACGCCGATTCGCCGGAACGGCGGGAGGGGCGCGCGAAGACGCTCGAGCTGATCCGCTCTGGCGGCGTCGAGGCCCTGTGGGAGGACATGCGGCCGAAGCTCTTCCCGCCCGGCGACGCGGACGCGGTCGCGTTCGCGCGCGGCCTGGCGCTCGAGCAACAGCCGGATGAGCTCGTGGCCGCGGTCGAGGCGATCCGCGACCGGCGCGACTCGACGGAGGTGGTGGCGCGGTTCGAGAAGCCCGTGCTGTTCGCGGCCGGCCGCGATGATCCGTTCGTCTCACCCGAGGAAGCGCCGCCTTCCGTGGAGGTGCGCGCCTTCGACACGGGCCACCTGCCGAGCCTGGAGCGGCCCGAGGAGTTCAACGCCGTCGTCGCGGAGTTCCTCGACCGTGTCTGAGCTGCCGGCGATCGTCGACGTCGAGTGGCTTCGCGCGCACCTCGGCGAGCCGGATCTCGTCGTCGGCGACGTCCGGGGGCCGAACGCGCACGCGCGCGGGCACATCCCGGGCTCGCGGCCGCTCGTCCTCGGCTCGCCGCCGCCGATGAGCGACGCCGAGATCGTGCAGGCGCTCGCCTCCGAGGTCGGCCTGCGACTGCGCCGGCACGGGATCACCGGCGATGAGCGGCTCGTGCTCTACGACCGCGGCGACGGCGTGGGCGCGATGCCCTCGGCGCAGCTCGCGGAGCTCGCCGGTCATCCGCGGGTGGCGGTGCTCGTCGGCGGGGTCGCCGCGTGGGGCGAGGAGCTCGAGCTCGGGCCGGCGGAGCTCCACCCGGTGAAGACGACCTTCGAGGCGCGGCTCGAGGCGCTTCCGACCCGCGACGAGCTGGCGCGGCGGCTGGACGACCCGACCCTCGTGCTCCTGGACGTGCGCACCGAGGACGAGTTCACCGGCCGCGGCGGCTACCCGTGCGACCCGCGGCAGGGCCGCATCCCCGGCGCGCGGCGCGTGGGCGTGGAGGAGCTCTTCGGCGCGCCGGGCCGGCCGCTGGCCGCTGAAGAGGTGCGCGCGCTCGTCGACCTCCCGGAGGACACCGACGTCGTCGCGTACTGCCATTCGGGCTCGCGTTCCGCGCGCGCGACCCTCGCGCTCCGGGCGGCTGGGTATCCCGCGCGGAACTACGCCGGCTCGTGGCACGAGTGGTCGCGCCACCCCGAGCTGCCGGCGGAACGCTAAGCCGCTAGCCGTAGGCGCTCGACCGCGCCGAGGAAGCCTGAGCAGAGCTCGCGGCCGAGGGCGTTCCACTCCTCGATCCGCTCGTGCGTCTCGCGGCGGAGCGCCCCGCGGTCGAGCTCTACCTCCTCCGGCTCCTCGAGCCACTGCTCCACCATCGCGAGCGTCACCTCGGGATGGAACTGCACGCCCCACGCGAGCTCTCCGAGGCGGAACGCCTGGCTGCACACCGGGCTCCGCGCCAGCTCGACCGCGCCCGCCGGAACGTCGAAGGCGTAGTAGTGCCACTGGAGCGCCTCGAAGCGGCGGGGCAGGCCGGAGAACAGCGGATCGGCGGCGGCGGCCGGCGTCAGCTCGACCTCGTGCCAGCCGATCTCGGGCTCGGAAGCACGCCCGACCCAGGCGCCCGCCGCGTGCGCCACGAGCTGCCCGCCGAGGCAGACGCCGAGCACCGGTGTCCCCGCGTCGAGGAACCGGCGCAGGAGCTCCTTCTCCCCCCGGAGCCACGGGTGTGTCGCCTCCTCGTCGGCGTGCATCGTGCCGCCGAAGACGATTGCCGCGTCGTAGGCCTCCAGCGGCCGCGAGGGCAACGGGTGTCGCGCGATCGACCACTCCTCGAGCTCGTGCCTGCCCGCGACGATTGGGTCGGCGAAGACGCCCGAGCGGACCTCGTCGCCGTGCACGACCGCGAGCACCTGCATACGCCTCACCTTAGCGGGCGACCGGCTCGAGCCCGCCCGCGGCGGGAACACCTGCGCCGTCCAGCAGCCCGCGCAGCTCGTACGCGTTGTAGGCGGCCTGCGCGACGCGCTGGAGCTCGCCGCCGGGCCGCGGCGAGGTCGAGTTGTTGTTGAAGAACGCGAACGCCTGCTCGGCCTGGCCCGCGAGCTCGCGGAGCGGGTCGACCCACTCCTGGAGCTCCTCGCGCGGGTACAGGTAGTCGAACCGCTCCGCAGCGCTGCCGCCGCGCTTGTTCCAGGTCTCGGCGTTCCGGCCGTGGAAGCGGACGTACGCCGTCGGGCTCGTGAGGCCGAGCACCGTCGGCATGACGTTCTTCGCGCCCTCGATCCGCGGCGCGTCGACGATCACGTGCCCCGCGCCGAGCTGCTCCAGGAACGCGAGCGTCTCCGCCCGGGCAGCCTCCTCGAGCCAGCTCACGTGCCGGAACTCGACCAGCATGTCGTCGCCGTCGAGCTGCTCGCGCGCCCAGGAGAGGTAGTCGAGCGACGCCGGCTTGCGCACGACATAGGGCGGGAGCTGGAAGAGGATGCCGCCGAGCTTCCCGGCCTCGCGGAGCGGCTCGAGCGCGCGCCGGAAGCGGTCGAAGACCTCCCCGCGGAACTCCCGCGAGGGGCGCTCGACGCGGCCCTTGTCGTCGGTCGGCGCGTCGCCGCGCAGGTCGGGCGGGAGCTGCTCGAGCTTCGTCGGGTGGCGCGTCATCAGCGCGAACGCCTTCACGTGCATGACGAAGCCGTCGGGCGTCCGGTCGGCCCAGCGGGCGACCATCTCCGTGACCGGCAGCCGGTAGAACGTCGAGTCGACCTCGACGGTGTCGAAGCGCTCGGCGTACCAGGAGAGCCGCTCCCCGGCCGGCAGGCCCTTCGGATAGAAGTACTTCGAGAGCGCCTCGTCGGCCCAGGAGCAGGTCCCGATGCGGATCGGCGTCAGCGTCGTTTTGGCTTCACCCTGATGATCGCGCTCTGCGTTGTAAATCCGTTCGCCGTCGCGCTGGCGCATGGGATCCCGGGCACGCCGCCGGTGCACGTCGTGCTGCGGGTCGGCACGGTCACCTTCGCGCGGAAGTAGGTCGTCTTGCGGACGGTCTTCCGGAACGAGAAGGCGCCGCCGCTGCGTGTCGTCGCCGAGCCCGCCGCCTTCAGCTTCGTGCGCGAGGAGCCGGAGAGGAGCGACACCTTCGCGCCCGCGAGGCCGGCGAGGTTCAGCCGGAGCGCGCCCGAGAGCGTCGCCGTCCGCTTCTTCACCTTCGCCTTCAGGGTGAGCTGCGCCGGGAGCTGGACGAAGGCGCGCGCCTGCACGGTGCCGGTCGCGTTCGGCGTCCCCGTGCCGACCGTGTACGGCGTCGTCACGGCCGTCCAGCCGTAGCTCCCGTTCGCGCTCGGCAGCGTGAAGACGTTGCTCAGGTGGAGCGTCGCGCTGACGAGCTTCGCGCCGAGCTGAGCACCGCCCGCCGAAGCCGGGATATACGGCGAGGGCAGGCAGAACTGGAGCTTGAACTTGCCGAGCGGCGACTCGGCCGCCGCGGTCACGGTGTCGACGTAGCCCGGCACGTCGAGCTCTGTCCCTGCCGCCTGGAGCCGGAGCAGCCAGACGGCCTCGTGCAGCCCGGGCGAGCACGGGTTCATGAGGTACTTCGCTGGGTCGTCGGCCTGGATGACGCCCTTGAGCGGCAGCGGCTGCGTCGGCGAGATCGCGAACGCGATGATGCTCGCGTCGATCGTCCCGAGCTGCGCGCCGGGGGAGACGCCGAGCGTGCCGGTGTAGCCCTGCGGCACGTAGATCGTCGCCTTCGCGGTCGCGTCGTCGGCCTGGTCGAACGAGATGGTGAGATCCGTCGAGCCGCCGCCCGAGAGCGTGAGCGGCGTGTGCGTGATCGCGAGGTGCGGCGTGTAGGCCGCGAGCGCGCTGCCCGTGAACGCGAGCGAGAGCGCGGCCACGGCTGCGACGAGAAGCGTCTTCATGGTCGTCCTTTCACGAGATCGCCTGCTTGAGAACGGGGAGCGAGACCGAGATCCGGGTGAGGTGCACGCGCGAGCCGTCGCGCACGCCGAGCAGGTAGAGCGCGTTCGCCGGATTCTGCGCCGTCGAGGTCGCGGCGAGGGTGAGCCGCAGGCGTGAGCCGGCCGGGATGGTGACGACCTGGTCGAGGAGCCGGATCGAGACTCGGCGCGGCTTCGCCCGCGGCCGGAGCGGGATCCCGCCCTCGCTGACGATCGTCTCGCTTCCGCCGCTCGTCGCGCTGAGCACGGCCACCAGGTGCTGGAACGGCTTCGTCCCGGAGACGGTCACGCTCACGACCGGCGTGCCGATCGTCTCGAGCTTCCGGCGCGGGAGCGCGAAGGTGCGCTGCACGCGGCCGGCCGCCGTCAGCCACCTGCCGCCGCCCGTGGCGCGCAGGACGAGCTTGCTCGGGCTCGGGAACGCGGCGAACTGCGCGCTCCCGGTGAACGGGCTCTTCGCGATCTCGACGCGCGGTTGCGTGTCGATCCCGTTCGGCTCGCCCTTGAGGAAGCGGTCGAACCACGTGCGCAGCTCGAGGCTCATGTGGACGAGGTCGGGCGCGGTCCCGAAGTCGGACGGCGCGTGGCCGAAGTCGCCCAGGTAGAGCCGCTTCGGCCCGGCGAGCTCGGCGAATGCGCGCCGCGCCTGGTCGACGTCGAAGAGGAAGTCGCGCCGGCCCTGGAGGATTAGCGTCGGCGTCGTGAAGCCGCCGAGCCGGCCGGCGACGGAGCGGGGGGAGGTGATCGAGCGGAGCGAGGCCAGGTCGGCGCCGTTGATCGCCTGCTGCTCGTGGCTCAGGATCTCCGGGTCGGTGCGGCCCGCGGGCACGAGCGAGGCGAGCTGCGCGAGGACGCCCGACTTCGGCAGGCTCTGAGGGAAGAGCGCGCTGTAGAGGTCGACCCAGCTCGCCTCAGGAGCGATCGCCGCCCACGGCACCTTGCCGATCACGGCCGAGCTCCAGACGGCGCCGCCGCCGAGGGAGAGGCCGTACGCGCCGATCTTGGTCGCCGCGACCTCGGGCCGCGCGGCGAGGAAGTCGTAGACGGCGCGGGCGTCCGCGTCCGCGTTCGGGCCGTCGAGATCCCACAGGCCGCCCGAGCCGCCATGGCCGCGCGCGTCGAAGGCGAGGACGACGTAGCCCTGGTCGGCGAAGAACGACCGAGCGAGCGGATCGAGCGACGCGCGTGTGGCGCCGAGCCCGTGGAACATGACGACGGCGGGGAAGCCGCCCGCGGGCGGTGCGCCCGTCGGCTCGTAGAGCGTCGCCGCGAGCGGGGTCCCGCCTCCGCCCGGGATCGTCAGGTCGCTCACGGTGAAAGTTGCGGCCTGCGCGCCGGCCGCGAGCGCGAAGGCCCCGGCGAGGGCGGCGACAAACGCGGCGAGACGGCGTCGCACAAAGGGAGCGTATCGCCATTGACCCCTAGAATCGGCGCGTGGATCCGCGGCCGGTGGGCGTCTTCGACTCGGGCGTGGGCGGCCTCACCGTCCTCCACGAGTGCCTCGTGACGATGGGTCACGAGGACTTCGTCTACCTCGGCGACCATGCGCGGCTGCCGTACGGGCCGCGGCCGCTCCCGGAGATCCGCCGCTACGCGCTCGAGATCGGTGGCTTCCTCGAGACGCAGGGCGTGAAGCTCGTCCTCGTCGCCTGCAACGCCGCCACCTCGGCCGCGCTCCCGCAGCTCCAGGAGCAGCTCCGTGTGCCCGTCGTCGGCGTGATCGCGCCCGAGGCGCATGCGGCCGTCCAGGCGACGCGCAACCGCCGCATCGGGCTGATGGCGACGCAGGCGACCGTCTCGGCGCGCCGCTACGAGGAGCTCGTGCATGCCCTCGACGCGGGCGTGGAGCTCGTCCCCGTCGCCTGTCCGAGGCTCGTGCCGCTGATCGAGAGCGACGACCCCTTCGGCGCGGAGACGACGGAGGCCGTGCGCGAATACGCGGAGCCGCTGAAGGCGGCCGGGGTGGACACCGTCGTCCTCGGCTGCACGCACTACCCGATCGTCCGGCCGATCCTCCAGCGCGTCTTCGGCCGCGGGGTCACGCTCGTCTTCAGCGCCGAGGAGACGGCGCGCGAGGTCGCGGAGACGCTCGCCCGCAAGGGGATCGAGAATTACGCGTCCCGGGAGGGCACGTACCGCTTCCTCACCACCGGCGACCCGGTCGCGTTCCGGACGATGGGCGCGCGCTTCCTCCAGCTCCCGATCGCCGAGGTCGAGCCCGTCAGCCTCGACGAGCTCCGCGCGGCCGCCGCATGACCCGCGCCGACGGGCGGCGGCCCGATCAGCTGCGGCCTCTTGACCTCCGGCCGGACTTCCTGGAGCAACCGCACGGCTCGGTGCTCTTCGCGCAGGGCAAGACGAAGGTGCTCTGCACCGCGTCGATCCAGGACGGCGTCCCGCGCTGGCTCTACGGCAAGGGGCGGGGCTGGCTCACCGCCGAGTACTCGCTCCTGCCGGCCTCGACCGGCGAGCGCACCGAGCGGGAGGCCTCGCGCGGCAAGCAGGGCGGGCGTACGGTCGAGATCCAGCGGCTGATCGGCCGCGCCCTGCGCGCCGTGACCGACTTCGAGGCTTTGGGTGAGCGCACGCTGTGGGTCGACTGCGACGTCCTCCAGGCCGACGGCGGCACGCGCTGCGCCGCGATCTCGGGCGCCTGGGTCGCTGCGCACCTCGCGCTCGACCGCTTCGGCCTGAGCCGCGCGCTCTCCGGCTCGGTGGCCGCCGTCTCGGTCGGCATCGTCGACGGGGAGACGCTCCTCGACCTCGACTACTCCGAGGACTCGACCGCCGAGGTGGACATGAACGTCGTCGTCACCGGCGACGGCGAGCTCGTCGAGGTGCAGGCGACGGCCGAGAAGACGGCGTTCCCGCGCGACGCGCTCGACGAGATGGTCGACCTCGCGGAGGCCGGGATCGCGCTGATCCGCGACGCCCAGCAGGGCGCGCTCGGTGCATAGCCTCCCGACGCTCGACTGGTGGGAGGTCCTGCTGCGGCTCGCGCTCGCGGCCGCTTTGGGGGCCGCGATCGGGCTCGAGCGCGAGCTCCGCGAGCGGGAGGCCGGGCTGCGGACGCACCTCCTCGTCTCGCTCGGCTCGGCGCTCTTCACGATCACCTCCGCGTACGGGTTCCACGCGTTCCTGGCCTCCGGGCAGAACGTCGTCCGCGCCGACCCGACGCGGATCGCCGCCCAGATCGTGACGGGGATCGGCTTCCTCGGCGCAGGCGCGATCATCCGCCAAGGCCTGTCGGTGCGCGGCCTGACCACCGCCGCCACCCTCTGGGTCGTGGCCGCGATCGGGCTCGCGGCTGGTGCGGGCTACTACAGCGCCGCGGTGATCACGACCGTGCTCGTGCTGGTGAGCCTCTGGCCGCTCCGCATCTTCGCCTACCGGATCTTCCTGCGCTACCGGCCGGAGCGGGAGCGCTTGCTCGTCGACCTGGCGCCGGGGCGCTCCGCGGCGCCCGTCCTCGCCGCCGTGGAGGAGGCCGGCGGGGAGATCGAGTCGCTCTCGGTGACGGGCGACGAGGAGCGGCGGAGCGTCGCGATCGAGGTCGACCTTCCGGCGGAGGCGCGGCTCGCGACGGCGAGCGCCGTCTCCGAGCTCGAGGGCGTGCGCGGGATCCGCTGGGGCCAGTGAAGGTCGTCCTCGCCTCGTCGAACCCGCACAAGGCGGAGGAGCTGGCGCGCTCGCTGCCCGGGTGGGAGATCGGCCTCCTCGGGGTCGAGCTGCCGCCCGAGACGGGCACGACCTACTACGAGAATGCGCGCGCGAAGGCGGAGTTCGGCCGCGAGGCGCGACCCGGGGAGTGGATCCTCGGCGAGGACTCGGGGATCGAGGTGGCCGGGCTCGGCAGCCGGCCCGGAATCCACTCGGCGCGGTGGGCGGCGGAGCCGGTCCCGGCGCTGCTGGAGGCGCTCCGGCGTGTCGGCGGCGAGGGGCGGGGCGCGCGCTACGTGTGCGAGCTCGTGGCGCTCGGACCGGGTGGCGAGGAGCTGCGCGGCACCGGGACGCTGGAGGGTCGCATCGCCGAGGCGCCGCGCGGCGACGAGGGCTTCGGCTACGACCCGATCTTCGTCCCGGAGGGCGAGACGCAGACCGTGGCCGAGCTCGGGAAAGCGTGGAAGGCGGAGCACTCGCACCGCGCGCGGGCCGCGCGTGCACTATTCGCTGTGTTCTAGGCCAGGCCCGGCACGTCCTCGATCGGCGCGGCCCGGGCCGCCTCACGCCGCTGCGCGACCCACCAGTTCACCTCCGCGCCGAAGACGATCACGTTCGCCATCACGTAGAGCCAGACGAGCAGGATCGCCGTCCCGCCGAAGGTGTGCAGCGTCGGGTTCAGCTTCGTGAAGCGGACGTAGATCGGCAGCGCCTGGAACGTCGCCTCGAGCACGACCGCGCCGAACACGGCCCCGGGCAGCACGTGCTCGAAAGTCACGTCGGCATTCGTCAGGAAGTAGTACACGGACACGAGAAAGCCGAAGACGCCGAGGGTCGAGATCGTGACGGACAACCCGTAGGCGACGACCCCGTTCCCGAATACCCCCGGGGCCCGCTCGTTGAGGTACGTCGCGCCGATCGAGCCGACGAGCAGCGCGACGAAGAGCGTCACCAGCGACCCCACCATGAGCAGGAGCGCGATCCCCTTGCCGCGCAGGAACGAGCGGTTCGGCCGCCCGTAGACGATGTTGAAGGCCGACTCGAGCACGCTGAAGAAGGAGAGCGACGTCCAGAGGAGCGCCGCGCCGCCGATGATCCCGAGCGTCGTCGCGTTCCGGCGCACCGAGTTCACGAGGTTCACGATGCGGTCGATTGGCACCCCGGGCAGGGCGTGGGTGATCTGGCGGACAAGGAACGTCGACTCGTCGGCCCGGCCGCTCAGGCCGAGCAGTGACAGGGCCAAGAACGTCAGCGGGACGAACGAGAGCAGCGCGAAGTACGCCACCATCGCGGCGAGGTGCGTGCCGCGATCGGCGAAGAACTTCTGCACGAGGGTGCGCTTCCGGAGGCGCACGGGCCGGAGTATGGCCTGTGTTAGCGTCAGGCCCGCGATGGACGCGGCCCAGGCGCTCGCCGATCTGACCGAGATCTCGTCGCAGATCGAGTCCGCGGCGCTCTTCGGCAAGGACGGCGCTGTCGGCGCCTCCACGTTCGCCGACGAGGAGCGCGCGCAGGCGTTCGTCCGCGCGGCGCGCGAGCTGCTCGACGCGGCTGCCGGGCTCCGCAGCTCCACCTCGCCGAACCAGGTCGAGGTCGCGACCGCCGAGGGGAGCATCTTCGTCGTCCGCGACGAGGGTCGCCTGATCGCCGCGACGACGACGCCCGAGCCGACCGTCGGACTCGTCTTCTACGACCTGAAAAGCTGCCTGCGCGCGACCTCGCGCGCCCCGGCCGAGGACGAGCCGGCCCCGAAGCCGAAGCGCGGCGCGCCGAAGGAGGACGGCGACGGTGCGTAGGCTGCTCGGCCTCTCGGCGCTCGTCGCCTTCGCGCTCGCCGTCGCGTCGTTCGTCCGCCGCGGGGCCAGCCGCCGGCGCGAGCGGGTCGACCTCTACTACGACGACGGCTCGATGGTCTCGCTGGTGGACGGCTCGCCCGAGTCCGAACGGCTGCTCGCGCTCGGCCGCGACGCGCTCCGCGCCGCCCGCACGTGAATCGCGCGGAGCTCGCCGTCGCGCTCCGCGAGCACGCCTACCTGGAAGGCGACTTCGTCCTCCGCTCGGGTCGCCGGTCGCGCTACTACCTGGACAAGTACCGCTTCGAGACGCGGCCCGACCTGCTCGGCGAGCTCGGCCGGCGGATCGCCGACGCGGTCCGGGAGCACGAGCCGGACGCGGCGCTCCTCGCCGGGCCCGAGCTCGGCGCCGTCGCTCTCGTCGCCGCGGCGTCGCTCGCCTCCGACCTTCCCTTCGTGATCGTGCGCAAGGAGGCCAAGGGCTACGGCACCGAGAACCGGCTCGAGGGCGTCTTCGAGCCGGGCTCGCTCGTCTGCCTCGTGGAGGACGTCGTCACCTCGGGCGGGGCCGCCGTCTCCGCCGTGGCAGCCCTGCGCGAAGCGGGCCTTCAGTGCCGGACGGCGGTGTGCGTCGTCGACCGTGAGGAGGGCGGCGTGGACGCGCTCGCGCGCCACGCGGTGCGCCTGCGGCCGCTCTTTCGCGTCTCTGAGCTTGCCGAGACAACGCTTGTTCCCGCAAATCCGCATGGTTGAGCCGGTCCGGCGCGCCTGTTAGGGTCTTGCGCCGGTTGGTCAGGCACGACGACGGGAGGAGTGGCTCGTGACGAAGCAGGAGTTCGTAGACAAGATCGCGTCGAAGACGGACTTGTCCAGGCGGGACGCGGCAAAGGCCGTCGACGCCTTTCTGGACACGATCACCGAGTCCCTGCAGGGCGGGGAAGAGGTGGCGTTCACCGGGTTCGGCAAGTTCTCGACGCAGCGACGCGCGGCACGTCAGGGCGTGAACCCGCGCAACCCGAGCGAGAAGGTGCACATTCCGGCGGCGACGGTTCCGCGCTTCTCCGCCGGCAGCCAGCTCAAGTCGGCCGTCCGCGGGAGCGGCGGCGGCTTCGCCGCGTAGCAGGGTTCGCGCCCTCCTCCGTTGTGGCTGAGGGCCGCGCGTCCGGCGGCCCTCAGCTTCTCTCTGCCTATCCGCGCCGCCAGCTAGCGTACGGCGCGGATGACGCACGAGCTCCAGGCCGAGCACGCGGTCGCGACGGCGCGCTTCGGCGACCGCGTCGCCGAGGCGGTCGAGCGCAAGCGGAGCCAGCTCCTCGTCGGGCTCGATCCGCGGCCGGACCTGCTCCCGGTCGAGCTCCGCGGCGACGCGCACCTCGGCCGCGAGCACGCGGCGCAGGCGTTCACGCGCTTCTGCTGCGGACTCGTGGACGCGGTCGCGCCGTACGTCGTCGGGGTGAAGCCGCAGCTCGCCTTCTTCGAGGCCCTCGGCGCCGACGGGATCCGTGCCTTCGAGGAGGTCTGCGCCTACGCGCACGCCGCTGGGCTCCTCGTGGTCGCCGACGGCAAGCGCGGAGACATCGGCTCGACCGCGCGCGCCTATGCCGCCGCGTACCTCGAGGGCGACGGGGAGCGCGCCCCGCTCGCCGACGCGCTGACCGTCAACCCCTACCTTGGGCGGGACACGGTCGAGCCGTTCCTCGCCGCCTGCCGCCGCGACGGCGGCGGGATCTTCTGCGTGCTCAAGACCTCGAACGCGGGCAGCGGCGAGATCCAGGATCTCGTGCTCTCGAACGGCCGGCCGCTCTGGCACGAGGTCGCGCGGCTCGTCCGCGAGTGGGGCGAGGACCTCGTCGGCGAGCACGGCCTGTCGAGCGTCGGCGCCGTCGTCGGCGCGACGCACCCGCGGGCGATCGGCGAGGCGCGGCGCGCGCTGCCGCAGTCGATCCTGCTCCTGCCGGGAGTGGGGGCGCAGGGCGCGACGCCGGCTGACGTCGCGCGCGCCTTCGCGAGCGGCCCGGCGAGCGCGCTCGTGACCGTCTCCCGCTCCGTGATCTACGCGTACCGGACCGCGGGCGGCGACTGGCGGAGCGCCGCGGGCGGCGAGGCCGCGCGGGTGCGGCGGGACGTCTGGGCCGTCGCCGGCTGGTAGGCGGTGCGGCTTCCCCGTCGCGCCGAGCTGGCGCGCTTCCTCGCTCCGGCGGCCGTCCTGCTCGCCGTCACCGTCGCCGTCCTCCTCGTCCGCGCCGGTCTCGAGGGCGGCGGCCGCAGCGGCGCCACGACGCCGACGACGAAGCCTCAGCCGATCGCCCGCTCGACGACGACGCGACCGAAGCCGCGGCCGGCGGCGAGGCGCTTCTACACGATTCAATCCGGGGACACCCTCGCGACCGTCGCCGCGAGGTTCAGCACCACCACCGAGAAGCTGCTCGCGCTCAACCCGACCATCGACCCGCACGCCCTCAGCATCGGCCAGAAGATCCGGATTGGCTGACGCGGTCCGGATCGAGGCCGTCGGCACGGAGACGCTGCTGGGCGAGCTCGTCGGCCAGGCCGTCGACGTGTGGGCGAACGCGCACGGGCTCGGCCGCGCGAGCGCGACGCGGCGCGAGTTCGGCGGCGATCGCGTGCCGCGCCACGCCGGGCGCGACGGCTTCGTCTTCATCGGCGCGTTCGGGCCTGGCGGTCGGCTCGTCGGCTTCGTCTACGGCTACACCGGCGCACCCGGGCAGTGGTGGTACGACCGCGTTGCCGCGGCCCTCGACCGGGCGCGGCGGGCGGAGTGGCTCGAGCGGCCGCATTTCGAGCTCACCGAGCTCGCGGTCGATCCCGCCTATCAAGACGGCGGGATCGGCACCAGCCTGCACGACGCCGTCCTCGAGCGGCTGCCGCACGAGCGGGCGCTCCTCTCCGCGCTCGCCGACAACGGGCGCGTGATCCGCTTCTACGAGCATCGCGGCTGGCGCGTCCTCCTGCCGGAGCTTCGCTTCGAGGCCGGTCGCCCACTCTTCGCGATTCTCGGCAGGGAGCTCCGTCAGTAGTCTGAAAAGCGTGCGGGTCTGGTTCGCCGTAGCCGCAGTCGCTCTCGTGGCCGCGCCCTCTGCCCTCGCCGGGCCGCCCCCGGTGGCGGCCCGCGCGTACGTCGTCGAGAACGGCGCGACCGGCGAGGTGCTCGCCGCCCGCGCGCCGGCGGAGCGGCTGCCGATGGCGAGCATCACGAAGCTGATGACCGTGCTCGTGACGCTCGAGCACGAGCCGCTCTCGCACGTCGTCACGGTCGCGCCGGGCGCGGCCGCCGTCGGCGAGTCGAGCATCGACCTGCGCGCCGGCGAGCGGCTGACCGTGCGCGACCTCCTCGAGGCGGCGCTGATCCAGAGCGCGAACGACGCCGCCGACGCGCTCGCCTACGACGTCGGCCGCGGCGACGAGGGCGCGTTCGTGGCGATGATGAACGCCCGTGCGCGCCGGCTCGGCCTGCGCGACACGCACTTCACGCGCCCCGACGGGCTCGACGCGCCCGGCCACTACTCGAGCGCGCGCGACCTGACGCTACTCGCGCGCGTCGTCATGCACCAGGCGGTCGTGCGGCAGATCGTCCGCGAGCGGACGGCGACGATCCCGGACCGCGTGCTCCACACCTGGAACGACCTCCTCGGCACGTTCCCCGGCCTCTATGGCGTCAAGACTGGGCACACCTCGGCAGCGGGCTGGTGCGAGGTCGGCGCCGTCCACGGGCGCGGCTTCTCGATCTACGTGACCGTGCTCGGCAGCCCGACGCGGGCGCAGCGGAACGCCGATCTCGCCGCGCTCCTCCGCTACGGCCTCTCCCGCTACCGGACGGTCATGCTCGTCCAGCCGGGACGCGTCTACGCGCGTGTCGGCGTCGGCTACGGGCGCACGCCGCTCGCGCTCGTGCCGGAGCGGCAGCTCGTCCACGCGGTGCGCGTCGACCGGCCGCTGACCCAGCGCGTCGTGGCCGAGGCAGAGGTGCGCCTGCCCGTCCGGAAGGGTCAGGTGCTCGGCGAGGTGCGGGCCTTCGAGGGCCGGAAGCTCGTGGGCGTCAGGGCGCTCGTCGCGTCGCGCTCCGTCGCTCCGCCCGGCGTCGTCGGGCGCATCCGCTGGTACGCCGGCCGCACCGTCCACCACTTCGTGGGGTTCTTCACGTGATCGTCACTGTGACACTCAACGCGGCGCTCGACCGGACGGTGACCGTGCCGAACTTCCAGCCCGGCCACCGCCACCGCGCGAGCCAGGGCCTCACGCTCGCGGGCGGGAAGGGGATCAATATCGCGCGGGCGCTGAAGCGGCTCGGAGCGCCGGTCGTCGCGACGGGCCTCGCGGGCGGGCGCACCGGCACCCGGATCGTCGAGGAGCTCACGGCCGAGGCGATCCTGAACGACTTCGTGCGCATCGCTGACGAGTCGCGGACGACGACGGCCGTCGTCGACCCGACCTCGGGCTCGTACACCGAGATCGTCGAGTGGGGCCCGTACGTGGAGCCGGAGGAGCTCGAGATGCTGATGGAGAAGCTCCACTACCTCGCGAACGGCGCCGAGGCGGTGATCTTCGCCGGCTCGCTCCCGCGCGGCGTGCAGGACGGCTTCTATGCCGAGGCGATCCGCAATCTCAAGCGGCGGAACGTCCAGAGCGTCCTCGACTCGGACGGCCTGCCGCTCCGGCTCGGCACGGAGGCGGAGCCGTTCCTCGTCACGCCGAACCAGCCGGAGGCCGAGGGCCTCGTCGGCCAGGAGTTCAGCGACGACGACGACTTCCTGATGGCGCTCGACGCGATCGCCGACACGGGCGCGCAGAACGTGCTCATCACCTACGAGGCGGGCTGCGTCGGGCGCTTCCGGGAGGAGCGGCGGGTGCGACGCTTCCGCGCGGTCGCGCCGAAGCAGGAGGCGATCTCGGCGGTGGGCTCGGGCGACACGCTCCTCGCCGGCTTCATCGCCGCCCGCGTCGAGGGCCGCTCGACCGAGGACTCGCTCCGGAACGCGGTCGCCGCCGGTGCCGTCTCCACGCTCGAGGTCGGAGCCGGCCGCTTCCAGCCGCGCGAGCTCGGCCGGATCGCCGCGGAGGTGCGCGTCGAGGAGCTCGAGCCGGCGACGGCCGGCCGCTAGACGGTCTGGAACTCCGAGCACATTTGTTCGCGTGTTGCACCACTGCGAGCTCTTGACGCCGATACGATCGGAAGGTGGCCTCGGGGTTGAAGCAAGAGGATCAAAGCCGGTTCGCTGAGGAAATTCGCGAGTGGCTCGCGAGCCGAACGTTCGGCTCGCTCTCTCCTGTGGCCGTCGAGCTTCGCCGCGACGCGAATTCGGACGAGGAGGAGGCCTGGTTCTTCGACGTCGTCCTTCCCAATCCGGACCCTGCCGAAGAGACGTGGCCGATAGACGACATAATCGCTCTCGATCTCGGCGTGCGCGACGAGGCATTGCGACGAGGCCTCACATGGCCTTGGTACGTCTCCTTCACGCCGGAAACGGAAGAGGAGTTCGCCGACGAGGACGCGCTCGAGGCCCCTCCGGCTGCCTCGTAGATGAGACACCCGATCGAGCCGGAGTGGTTGCTCCGGCTGGCCCGCGGGACTGCTGGGCAGGGCGCAGGACGGGGACAGCAGCGCACGGCGAACCTTCGGCGCGCTACCTCCGACGCGTACTACGCGCTGTTCCATGCCATTGCGCTCGCTGTTGCGGCCGCGACACTTCCGAATGCAAGCGCAGCCGAGCAGCACGCGTGCTCACGCTATGTCAGCCACACTGCCGTCAAGAAGGTGTCGGAATGGGTATCGGGTGCTTCGCCGCCCCTGCACGTGCAGACGGTCGTGAATCGGCTCCGAGCCAGCCCTAGCCTCGTTGCAGTCGCCGCGGCAGTCACCAGACTCCAGGAGCAGCGCGAGGCGGCGGACTACGACCACAGTGCGGACTTCACCCGTCTCGGCACCCTCGCCCACGTAAGACAGGCAGAGCAAGCCGTCGCCGCGATTCGCGCGAACGGCACCGACGACGACTTCCGCGCTCTGTACGGACTGATCACCCTGCAAACGACGACGAGAGGCGGCTAGCCGTGGTATACCCGCGACCGTGGGTCGGCTCGCGGCAGGCGTCGTCCTCGTCTTTGCCGGTGTCCTCGTCGCCGCAGCGCCGTCGGTCGCGAAGAAGCCGAAGCCCAAGCCGCGCTACGTCCACTACACGGGCAAGGCGACCGGCGGCCTGACCTGGCAGGAGCACCGCGAGAGCCAGGACGCGAACCCGACGCCGAGCGTCGTCGTCGACCAGAACGGCGAGGACAAGGGCGTCTTCACGTTCTCGTTCATCGTCGACCGCAAGACGGGCAAGGTGACCGGGCGTGGCAAGGGCGGCTACACGAGCGCGACCTGGCATCTCGTCGTCACCGACACGGCCGGCACGTCCACTTGCGACATCCCGATCCAGACGAACCAGTACGCCGTCAAGGTCACCGGCAAGGCAGCCGGGACCCGCATCAAGCTCGCGCTCAGCCTCCCCGACGCGCTGGACACGAACGACGACACCCCGTGCGGCGACTACACCGCCTACAGCACGCCGGGGAACAGCCTCGACTACTCGCTGAAGAACGCCGGCGGCCGCGCGCTAAACGTCGCGAGGACGAGCCCGGCGCCGGTTTCGCTCTCGAAGGACTCGACGTACACGTACGTGGACGACGAGGCGAACCCGGTCGTGAACGTGAACGCGACCGAGGCGTACGCCTGGTCGATCACGATCCGCAAGCGCTGAGCGGGGCCGTCAGGGGCGGTTGTTAAGCTGTCCCATGGACGTCGAGTCGAGAGCTGCCGAGCCCTTCGACGTCGAGATCGAGCGCCTCCGGGCGCTCGACGACAAGTTCGGCAAGGAGGGCCTCACTTTCGACGACGTCCTCCTCCAGCCGGCCGAGTCGCACGTCCTCCCGAACGACGTCTCGACCGCGACGCGCCTGACGCCGCGGATCGAGCTCGCGATCCCGATCGTCTCGGCGGCCATGGACACCGTCACCGAGGCGCGCCTCGCGATCGCGCTCGCGCGCGAGGGCGGCATCGGGATCGTGCATCGCAACCTGTCCATCGCAGAGCAGGTCGCCGAGGTCGACAAGGTCAAGCGCTCCGAGTCGGGGATGATCGTCGAGCCGGTCACGCTGCCGCCTGACGCGCCGGTCGCGCACGCGCTCGAGCTGATGGCGCGCTACTACATCTCCGGCGTGCCGATCACCGACGGCGAGTGCCTCGTCGGGATCCTCACGAACCGCGACCTCCGCTTCCACCGCGACGCGCAGCAGCCGATCTCGGCGCTGATGACGAGCCGCGACCTCGTGACCGCACCGGTCGGGACGACGCTCGAGGAGGCGAGCGCGATCCTCGGGCGGCACAAGATCGAGAAGCTCCCGGTCGTCGACGCCGACGGGCGCCTGCGCGGGCTCATCACCGTGAAGGACATCCAGAAGCGGATCGAGTACCCGTACGCGACGAAGGACGAGCAGGGACGGCTGCGCGTCGGCGCCGCGGTCGGCGTCGGCGCGGACGCGACTGAGCGCGCCGAGGCGCTGGTCGAGGCCGGGGCGGATGTGCTCGTGGTGGACACGGCCCACGGCCACCACGAGAACGTGGCCGCGATGGTCAGGCGTCTGAAGGACGCATTCGACGTCGAGCTGGTCGCAGGGAACATCGCCACTTCGGACGCGGCCGACGCGCTCATGTCCGCAGGAGCCGACGCACTAAAGGCCGGTGTCGGACCGGGCAGCATTTGCACAACGCGGGTGGTCGCAGGCGTCGGTGTTCCGCAGATCACCGCGGTGTACGAGATCTCGCGCGCGGCGCGCAGGAGCGGCGTCCCGCTGATCGCGGACGGCGGGATGCAGTTCTCCGGCGACGTCGCGAAGGCGCTCGCCGCGGGGGCAGACGCCGTCATGCTCGGCTCGCCGCTCGCCGGGGTCGAGGAGAGCCCGGGCGAGGTGATCCTCCAGCAGGGCCAGCGGTTCAAGGCGTACCGCGGCATGGGCTCGCTCGGCGCGATGAAGGCGCGCGGGTTCTCGAAGGACCGCTACTTCCAAGGCGACGTCGAGGACGTGGAGAAGCTCGTCCCGGAGGGGATCGAGGGGCAGGTGCCGTACAAGGGCCCGCTCCGCGGCGTCCTCCACCAGCTCGTCGGCGGCCTGCGGCAGGCGATGGGCTACTGCGGCGCGGCCACGATCGAGGAGCTGAAGGACGCGCGGTTCGTGCGCATCACCGGCGCAGGCCTGCGCGAGAGCCACCCGCACGACGTGACGATCACGAAGGAGGCGCCGAATTACCGGCGCTGACGCCGAGGTCGTCGCGCTTCCCGAGCCGCCGCCGGAGGAGCGCCCCGTCCTCGTCGTCGACCTCGGCGGCCAGTACTCGCAGCTGATCGCGCGCCGCGTCCGCGAGGCGCGGGTCTACTCCGAGCTCGTCCCGCACACGGTCTCTCCAGCTGCCGTGCGCGCACGCAGGCCGCACGCGCTCGTCCTCTCGGGAGGGCCCGCGTCGGTCTACGCGGAGGGAGCGCCGCGCGTCGACCCCGGGATCTTCGACCTCGGCGTGCCGGCGCTCGGCATCTGCTACGGCATGCAGCTGATGGCGCTGGAGCTCGGCGGCCGCGTCGACCGCACCGGCGTCTCCGAGTTCGGCAAGACCGAGCTCCGCGCGGATGAGGGCGCGCTCTTCGCCGGCCTCCCCGACGAGCAGACCGTCTGGATGAGCCACCGCGACTCGGTCGTCGCGCCGCCCGAGGGCGCGCGCGTCGTCGCCGGCTCGCCCTCGACGCCGATCGCCGCCTTCGAGGAGCCGCGCCGCAAGCTCTACGGCGTGCAGTTCCACCCCGAGGTCGTGCACACGCCGCACGGCCAGGAGCTGCTGAAGAACTTCCTCTACGAGGTCGCCGCGGCGCCGCCCGCGTGGACGCCCGCGGCCGTGATCGAGGAGCAGGTGGAGCGGATCCGCACCCAGGTCGGCCGCGAGCGCGTGCTCTGTGCGCTCTCGGGCGGCGTCGACTCGGCGGTCGCGGCGCTCCTCGTCCACAAGGCGGTCGGCGACCGGCTGACCTGCGTCTTCGTCGACCACGGCCTTTTGCGCGCGGACGAGGCGACGCAGGTGGTCGAGACCTTCCGCGGCCACTTCAACGTGCCGCTCGTCCACGTCGAGGCGCAGGAGCGCTTCCTCGCGCGGCTCGCCGGCGTCGCCGACCCGGAGGAGAAGCGGAAGCGCGTCGGCGAGGGGTTCATCCGCGTCTTCGAGGCCGAGGCACGGCGCCTCGGCGACGTGCGCTTCCTCGTCCAGGGCACGCTCTATTCGGATGTGATCGAGTCGGGCGGGGGCGAGGACGGCGTGGCCGCGACGATCAAGTCCCACCACAACGTCGGCGGCCTGCCGGCCGACATGCGCATGGAGCTCGTGGAGCCGCTGCGGATGCTCTTCAAGGACGAGGTGCGGCGCGTCGGCGAGGAGCTCGGCCTGCCGGAGCGGATGGTCTGGCGCCAGCCGTTCCCGGGCCCCGGCCTTGCCATCCGGATCATCGGCGAGGTGACGCGGGAGCGGCTGGAGATCCTGCGCACGGCCGACGCGATCCTCCAGGAGGAGGTGCGCCGCGCCGGCCTCTACCGCGAGCTGTGGCAGTCGTTCGCCGTGCTGCCAGCGATCCGCTCCGTCGGCGTGCAAGGCGACGAGCGCACGTACGCCTACCCGATCGTCATCCGCGCGGTGACGAGCGAGGACGCGATGACCGCCGACTGGGCCCGCCTCCCGTACGACCTGCTGGAGACGATCTCGAGCCGGATCATCAACGAGATCCCGGGTGTGAACCGCGTGGCGCTCGACATCTCCTCGAAGCCGCCGTCCACGATCGAGTGGGAGTAAGCCTCTCGCTCGACCACGTGGTGATCGCGGTCTCCGACTGGGAGCGCTCGGATGCCTTCTACCGCGACGTCCTCGGCGCCGAGCTCCTCGAGCTGAACAAGGGCCGCTTCGCCTATCGGTTCGGCGCGCAGCAGCTGAACGTCCACGGGCCGGGCTCCGAGCCGTACCCGGTTGCGCGGGAGCGCGTGCGGCCCGGGAACAGCGACCTCTGCTTCGTCTGGCCCGGCCGGATCGAGGAGGCGGTCGAGCACCTCCGCCGCCACGGCGTCGAGGTCGAGGAGGGGCCGGTCCCGCGGCGCGGAAACCGGGGCGACGGGACGAGCGTCTACTTCCGCGACCCGGACGGCTCGCTGCTCGAGCTCATTGCCTATTCGTGACCGACTCCGGAGGGATCTCGGAAACACGGGCTTGACCGGGCTGCGCGGTCGGCTCACAATCGATCCAGATGGGCGCCCATGCCGAGAGGCAGAGGCGGGGGGCAAAGGCGCTACTCAGTTGGCGCAAGATGTTCAGACGACTGCTTGTGAGCCGGTGGTTCTTGCCGGCTGCGCTGCCGGTGGCGGCCGCCGTGGTCTACGGACTCATCTGGATCCTCTACCTCAGTGATCGCTCACACGTCGAGGCCCGTGCAGACGCGACGCTGCAGATCGCGTCGGACCCGCGCACGAGCGGCTCGTTCCTCGTCTCGGGCAAGGGCGCGAGCTTCAAGCTGACACAGACCTCTGCGGGCGTCGTCGACGTGTCCGAGTCCACCGGACTCGGCATCGAGCTTCCACTCTCGAGGGGCGTGTGCGCAAAATTGAGCGGCTGCCGAGACGGCGAGCTTCGGACGGTGCCGCCATTCACGGTCTCGTGGCTTGGGAGTCGGGGTGTTGCGAGCGCGACCCGCACCGACGTCGGCACCGAACGCGCGAGCTTCCAGACCGGAAACGGGGACATCGTCGGAATCGTCTCGTCAGGTTCCACTCCCTCACGAGTGTGCCTGCAGACTCCCTTCGCGGCAGGCAGGCTCCGCTTGACGATGGGGGCCGCGCCGCCTGTCGAGGCGTCGACGACAGACGCCGACTGCTACCGGGGCCAGAGCTTTCGAGTGCGCGTCTCACACGGACGATCGCCTGCCGGTCGCGAGGCGCTCTTCTTCGAGCGGGTGCGAGGCCTCCAGCTCGTGTTCGACGGCAGCTCGCTTGAGCTCACCGGCGACAAGACGGGCACGCTCCACGTCGACGGCTCGACCAGCATCGGCAACGAGCCCGTCACGCTTCGTGGCCCACGGGTGGAGGCGGTCGCGGAGCTCAGCGGTAAAGCAATCTCGTTGACGGTCCCCACCTTCCGCGCCACGAGCGTACGGGACACCACGACGGAGCTCGTGCCGACGAACTTCGCTCGCCACCAGACCTTTGTTCTCACGCTCCTGGGGATCCTCGGGCTGCCGGTGCTCGGCTTCCTCGGAAAGGTGGGTCAGCGCCTACGCGACAAGATCGGAGGAAGCAATGCAACGTAGAGTGGCCGCTTGCGTCGCGGCAGCCGTGCTCGCGATTGCCGCCGCTGCCGTCGGCTCCTCTGCCGGCGGCGGCGTCGCCGGCTGCAGCCCCGGCTCGCAAGACGTCGTCTGTCGCGTCTCGGCCAAGGTCCGCACGACGTGGAACAGGAGGACGCGGGTGATCCGGAGCAACGAGCCGCAGACGCTGAACGGGCAGACCGTGATCCAGACGAGCCGGAAGGGCAGCGCGGATCTCTTCCTCGGGAAGGATGCCGATTGCAGAATGGCTCGACCGACGACGCGGGGCACCAGGCTTCGAACGCGTTATCCGTACGGCGCCATGTTCTCGCAGTCGAAAGGGAAGACGCTCTGCACGTTCTCCGGCGACTTCGGGGTGGACGTCTTGGGGGCGAAGATCGTTCGCTCGAGAGCGCTCGCCGCGGTCGTGTCTCCGCTCGCGATCGTCAAGACCTTGGAGCCGGAGACACAGTTCCGGATCGCCTACGATCCCCTGTCGTCGCTGGACGTCAGCGTCAGAAGGGGTCAGCTGGGCGTCACGCTCCGCAATGGACGGTACTTCCAGCTCGGACAAGCGATCGACCCGGCGACAGAGCTCATCGTCTCGCTCGACCCACGAGGTCACATCATCTCGACGGATCGCCGCATTCCGTTCTTTCCCTCCCCGGATGACATCGTCTTCGCAACACAGGGCAAGCAAATCGGCTGATCAGGAAGGGGAATGCGGGACTTCGTCCGCGTGCTCGCAGACGCCCGAATCGGCGCGACCTACAACCAGTACGCCGACTCGCCGCTCCGGCGGCGGCGGCTCGCCGAGTACCTCGCCGCGCGCCGCCGCGCGCCGCTCCTGCTCGTCGGCGAGGCGGCCGGCTACCGCGGCGCGCGCGTCAGCGGCCTGCCGTTCACCTCCGAGCGGCAGCTAACCGGCCGCGGCCCGGCGGAGGCGACGGCGACGATCGTCCACCGTGTGCTCGAGCGCCTCGGCCTCACGGAGGACGTCCTGCTCTGGAACGTCGTGCCGACGCACCCGGGCACCGAGAGCTCAAACCGGCTGCCGACGCGCGCCGAGGTCGCGGCGGCCGAGCCCTTTCTCACCGAGCTCGCGCGCGGCCGGCGCGTCGTCGCCGTGGGGCGGCTCGCGGCCGCGGCCACGGGCGCGCCGTACGTCCGCCATCCCTCGCACGGCGGAGCGGTTGCGTTCGAGGCCGGGCTGCGTGCATTGACGCATCACAAGGCGCCTGTCAGGCTGAGTGCGTGAAGCGTCTCCGATTGGCAACGTCGCTCCTCGCCGTCCTCGCCCTCGCCGGGTTCGCCGGCACCGCGCGCGCCGACAACACGTCCGACGCGTCAGCGGTCGCGGTTCGCTTCATGGGCGCGCTGCTTGCGGGCGACTCGAAGACGGCGTGCAGCCTGTTGAGCCCGCATGCGCTCGCGGCCTTCGGCGGCCCGGACTGCACGAACGAGCTGGGGTCGAGCGACTCGAGCGACGCCGACCTCGACGCCCTCGACACCCTCCAGACCGCCTACAAGGCCGCTCGCCAGAGCTCGGCCCGGCGTCACGGCGACTTCGTGCGCAAGGGCTTCACCGTGAAGCAGCTCGCCCGCGACATGCAGCGCATCGACCACGACCTCACCGTGAAGGTCGGCAAAGGGCCGCTGGCCGCGAAGGGGCAGCTCGCGACAACCGTGGTGCTCGACCGCCGCACGACGGCTCGGCGCGTCGTGATCTACGTGGAGGGCGACAGCGGCGCCATCTACCGCGCCACCGGCACGGCCTTCGACGACCCGGCGGTGAAGAAGGTCGCAAACGGCACCCCCGAGAGCCCGAAGCAGCCGCCGCCTCCGCCGACCGTCACCGCCGACTCGGTCGCATTCGCTCCCGGCGGCAAGGCCTTCGTGACCGTCCTCGTCACCGACCCGAGCTCGTCCCCGCCGGTCTCGGTGCCCTTCTACCTCCTGCTCGTCCCGTCCGACCACGGCTACCTCGTCGACGACATCCTCTTCCCGCTCACGGGCCTGCTCGGCGGAGGCGGCTAGCCTCCGCTAGAATCCGCCGCCGGCGCACGCTCGTGCGCCTCGTTTACGCATGAAGACCTACAACGCAAAGCCCGGTGAGGTCGAGCGCCGCTGGTACGTCGTCGATGCCGACGGCCAGACGCTCGGCCGGCTCGCGACCCGCATCGCGGACACCCTGCGCGGCAAGGGCAAGGCGCAGTACACGCCGCACGTCGACACGGGCGACTTCGTCGTCGTCGTGAACGCCGAGAAGGTGCGCGTGACCGGGAACAAGCTCGACCAGAAGCGCTACTACCGCCACTCCGGCTATCCGGGCGGCCTGCGCAGCCGGACGCTCCGCGAGCAGCTCGAGCGCCGGCCGACCGAGGTCATCCGCAAGGCCGTGAAGGGCATGCTCCCGAGGAACCGGCTCGCGCGCCAGCAGATCAACAAGCTCAAGATCTACGCGGGGCCCGAGCACCCGCACGAGGCGCAGGCGCCGCAGCCGCTCGAGGTGGGCCGCTGATGGCCGAGCGCGCGCAGTACCTCGGCACCGGGAAGCGGAAGACGTCGGTCGCGCGCGTCATCCTGCGGCCGGGCGACGGCGCGACCTGGTTCAACGGGCGCACGATCGAGGACTACTTCCCGCGCGCGGCGCACCGCGTCCTCGCGCTCGCGCCGCTCAAGGTGGCCGGCGCCGAGGGGACGTACGACCTCCGCGTGCGCGTCCACGGCGGCGGCCCGAGCGGCCAGGCCGGCGCCGTCCGGCACGGGATCGCCCGCGCGCTCGTCGAGGCCGACCCGAACCTGCGCGTGCCGCTGAAGCGCGCCGGCTTCCTGACCCGCGACGCGCGGATCGTGGAGCGGAAGAAGGCCGGTCTGCACAAGGCGCGGCGGGCGCCGCAGTTCTCAAAACGCTGATTTGGCTTCCGTAAGCTCAGCCGCCGTGGCGCGGCGCTATTTCGGCACCGACGGCGTACGAGGGATCGTCGGCGACGTCCTCACCGCCGACCTGGTGGAGCGGCTCGGCCGGGCCGCGACGCTCTGGTCGGGCCGTGGGCGGGTCTTCGTCGGCCGCGACACGCGCGCCTCGGGGCCTGAGCTCGAGGAGGCCTTCGCCGCCGGCGTCGTCTCGGCCGGCGGGAGCGCGATCCTCGCCGGCGTCCTGCCGACCCCGGCCGTCGCGCTGCTCGCGCTCGACCTCGGCGTCGTCATCTCGGCCTCGCACAACCCGCCGGAGTTCAACGGCGTCAAGTTCTTCGACCGTGACGGCCAGAAGCTGACTGACGAGGCCGAGGAGGAGATCGAGGCGCTCCTCGACTCTCCGCCCACAGGCGGCGGCGAGCTCGACCGGATCGGCGTCGCGACCGACAGCTACCTCGAGCACGTCGTCGAGCGCTTCGGCTCCGATCTCACGGGCCTACGCATCGGCGTTGACTGCGCGAACGGCGCCTACTCGGGCCTCGCCCCGAGGGCGTTCGAGGAGCTCGGCGCCGAGGTGGTCACCGTCGGCGACGCGCCGGACGGCCACAACATCAACCTCGGCTGCGGCGCGACCGACCTCGCGACCTTGCAACAGACTGTCGCAAGGTCGGGGTCGGACCTCGGCGTCGCCTTCGACGGTGACGGCGACCGGATGCTCGCCGTCGACGCCGACGGGAACGCGGTCGACGGCGACCAGATCGTCGCGATCCTCGCGCTCCACCTCGGCGTCGACACCGTCGCGGTGACGACGATGACGAACCTCGGCTTCCACCGCCTGATGGCCGAGCACGGCGTTCGGGTGCTCACGACCGACGTCGGCGACCGCTACGTCCTCGAGGCGCTCCGCCGCGAGGGCGCGCTCCTCGGCGGCGAGCAGTCCGGCCACATCATCTACCTCCGCGACCACGTCACCGGCGACGGGCTCGCCTCCGCCCTGCTCCTGTGCCGCGCGCTCGACGGCCGCACGCTCGCCGAGGCGGCAGCGGTGATGCCGAAGTACCCGCAGGTGAAGGAGAACTTCCCCGCGCGCGGGCGCAGGCCGAGCGAGGAGCTGCTGCGCGAGGTCGAGCACCTGAACGCCGAGCTCGGCGACCGCGGGCGCGTGCTCGTCCGCCGCTCCGGCACGGAGTCGCTGATCCGCATGCTCGCCGAGGCCGAGACGCACGTAGAGGCCGAGGAGCTCTCTGCTAGGATCGGCGCTCTCGTACGACGAGAGCTCGGCTGACGTCGCCTCGACGCGGGGGCGACACGAAGGCCGGGCTTTGCGCGTTAAGAGGGGACTTGAACGCTTTTCCACGAAGGAGGGCTTCAGGTGTGCGGAATCATCGGATACGTGGGACCGCGGGTCTGCAAGCCGCTCCTCCTGGACGGGCTGGAGCGGCTCGAGTACCGCGGCTACGACTCGGCCGGGATCGTGCTCCGCGAGGACGCGGGCCTCGACTACGTTCGCGCGGTTGGCAACCTCAGCTTCCTGAAGCAGGCGGCGGGCCGGAACGGCTCCGTGGCGACCACCGGCCTCGGCCACACGCGCTGGGCCACGCACGGGCGCGTCGCGGAGCAGAACGCGCACCCGCTGATGGGCTGCGAGCCGGGCCGCATCGCCGTCGTCCTGAACGGGATCGTGGAGAACTTCCGCGAGCTGAAGGAGTCGCTCGTCGCCGACGGCCACGTCTTCAGCTCGGAGACCGACGCGGAGGTCGTCGTCCACCTCGTCGAGCGGCACTACGACGGCGACCTCACGCAGGCCGTCGCGGCCGCCTACCGCGAGCTCGAAGGGCACTACGCCTTCGTCGTCATCCACCACGACCACCCGGGCCTGCTCGTCGGGGCACGGCAGCAGTGCCCGCTCGTCGTCGGCCTCGGCGAAGGCGAGAACTTCCTGGCCTCGAACCTCGCCGCGTTCCTGCGCGAGACGCGCGACGTCCAGTTTCCGGACGACGGCGAGGTGGTCGCGATCACGCCGCAGGGCGTGCGCTACGTGTCGGCCGACGGCGCCGAGGCGCCGAGCCACGACACCATGCGCGTCGACTGGGACGACGAGGGCGCCGAGAAGGGCGGCTACGAGACGTTCATGCTGAAGGAGATCTACGAGCAGCCCGAGGGCGTCGCGGAGACGATCGGTGACCGCGTCCGGCACGGGCGACTCCAGCTGGACGAGGTCGGCCTCTCCGACGACGAGCTGCGCAGTCTGCGCCGCATCGTCATCCTCGCCTGCGGCACTGCGTACCACTCCGGCGTCGTCGGCCGCTACGTGATCGAGGAGTGGGCGCGCCTGCCGGTCGAGCCCGACATCGCGAGCGAGTGGCGCTACCGCAACCCGGTGATCGACCCGCACACGCTCGTCGTCGGCGTCTCCCAGTCGGGCGAGACCCGCGACACGATCGAGGCGATGAAGCTCGCTCGCGACCTCGGCGCGCGCACGCTCGCGATCACGAACATGATGGGCACGCAGATCACGCGCGAGGTCGATGCGACGCTCTACACGCGCACCGGCCTCGAGATGGCGGTCGCCTCCTCGAAGACCTTCACCGCGCAGGTCGTGCTCTTCTACCTCCTCGCGCTGAAGCTCGCCCAGGTGCGCGAGACGCTGCCGCCGGAGGAGATCCGCTCGCTCCTCGACGAGGTGCACGCGCTCCCGCAGAAGATCGAGGCCTTCCTCGACGGCGACCACCCGATCGACGAGATCGCGCGCCGCGTCCACGACAAGGAGTTCTTCCTCTACCTCGGCCGCCACGTCGGTCTGCCCGTGTGCCTCGAGGGCGCGCTGAAGCTGAAGGAGATCTCGTACATCCCGACCGACGCCTACTCGGCCGGCGAGATGAAGCATGGGCCGATCGCGCTCCTCGACGACGCGACGCCGGTGGTCTGCATCGCCACCGACTCGCACGTCTACGACAAGGTCGTCTCCAACATCCAGGAGACGCGGGCGCGCGGAGCGCACGTGATCGCGGTCGCGACGGACGGGAACGAGGACATCCAGCACCACGCCGACGACGTGATCTACGTCCCGCGGACGCACCCGCTGCTCCAGGCCGCGCTCGCGATCGTGCCGCTCCAGCTCCTCGCCTACCGGATCGCCCGGCTCCGCGGCCTGAACATCGACCAGCCGCGGAACCTCGCCAAGACGGTGACCGTCGAGTAACGACTATTTGTGGAACCTCTGCGGTGGTGGCAACGTATAAGCCGCGAATGAGGGAAATTCGCGCCGCGCTTCTGCTGGTCGTCTTCGCCGCGTTTCTCGCCGTCGCGGGCGGCGGGGCGGCGAAGGAGCCGGCGAAGACGCCGTTCCTCGGGCTCGTCTACACGGGCCAGGAAACGTCGAAGCTCGTCCGGCTCAACCCGCTGACGCTCGGCCAGCGAAACGGGCGCTCGGTCCAGCTCGGCACCCGCACGGGCGCCTGGAGCTACTCGCCCGACCGGTCGCAGCTCGTGCTCGCGGACAACTCGATCTCCGGCACGCTCGTCCTCGTCGACACGCGCGCGATGCGCCGCCTCGCGATCTTCGACACCGGCGGCGGGAACGCGCAGATCACCACAATCTTCTGGCCGGACGCACAGCATCTCTACGCGGTGCGGACGGGACTGACACGGCGAGACGACGGCGGCTTCGACAGCCAGCCGGCCGCCCTCGTCGCCGTCGATCCGGCTTCCCGTACCGTGGTCGGCTCGAAGTCGCTCGACGGCTGGGTCTACGGCTGGGTTCATGGCGACAACGTGCTCGTCCTTCTCCTCGGGCCCCAGAGCGGCATCGGCCCGGCGCGCCTCGCGGTGGTCGGCGCCGACGGCTCGGTGCGGACGGTCGGCCTCGACGGCGTGTCGGTCGGGTGGGACGCCTTCGACGAGAGCAAGCCCACGGCGATCCAGCACTACGCGCAGCCGGGACTCGCCGTCGCTCCAGACGGGAGCATGGCGTTTGTCGCCTCGCCGAGCGGGATCGTCGCAGTGGAGCTGGGAACGCTCACGGCCTCGTACCACGGCATCGTCCGCAGCGAACGGCGTCTCCAGAAGGGCGCTGCGGAGGGCAGCTGGCGGACGCTGCGCTGGGTGCAGCCAGGGGTCCTCGCGCTGAGCGGCCACGACGACCACTCGACGGTGGACGCCGACGGCAGCATCCACGAGCACCCGGTCCCGATCGGCGTCGAGCTCGTGAGCACGAAGGAGTGGACGGCGAAGATGGTCGACGCGACGGCCGAATACGTCTCGATCGGCGCCGGCGGGATGCTCGTCACGCCGTGGACGTGGGACTCGACGCGCCAGCGCTACCTCGGCAACGGCGCCACGATCTACAGCCTCGACGGCGCCAAGCGCGCGCACGTCCTCGGCAAGCGCCTGGTCGACGGGATGGTCGTCGGGCAGCGTGCGTTCCTCTACTGGGGCCAAGGAGCGGCCTACTCGATCGTCTCCATGAAGACCGGCAAGGTCCTGCGCACGGTCCGGCACTCGCCGCCGGAGGCGCTCCTCGGCGCGGCCTTCGACCTCTTCTAGAGCGCCCAGCTCCACCGCGCGCTCCAGGTCGTGCGCCCGCGGCGGCTCCTCGGACGGGAACGGCCACGCGTGCTCGACCCGGTCGACCCAGATCGCACCTAGGCCCGCGGCGCGAGCGCCGAGCACGTCCCAGCCGTGCGCGGCGACGAGCGTCATCCGTTCCGGCGGTAGCTCCAGCAGCTCGACGACGCGTTGGTACGGCGCCGGATGCGGCTTGTAGGCGCGCACCTCCTCGACGCTGACGACCTGCCAGACGCGCTCGGCGAGGCCGGCCGCGTCGAGGAGCGCCCGCGTCTGCTCCACCCCGGCGTTCGTCAGGACGGCCCACGCGACGCCGGCCTCCTCGAGCCGCTCGACGGCTGGGCGCGCGTCCGGGTAGGACGGGAGCCGCTGGAGGAGCGGCAGGATTTCGTCGGCGTCGAGCTCGATCCCGAAGCGCGCGGCGGTCGTCGCGAGCGCGGTGCGCGCCAGCTCCGCGAACGGGACGAAGTCGCCGGTCAGCGTCACCGCTGCGGCGGAGTGGAGCAGCCGCTCGAACCAGGCGTCGAAGGCGCCTTCGAGCCGCTCCTCGAGCGGGCGGAGCTGGAACAGCGTCCCCAGCGCATCGAACACCACCGCGTCACTCACGGCACGTCTCGCCTTTCACCTCGGAACGGGATCCCGCGCACCCGCAGACCGCGCAGGTCGTCCGGCAAGTGCGGCGAGACGTGCAGCTCGCCGTCCACGGCGTCGAGGCGAAGCAGCGTCCGCAGTGCAAGGAGTGGCGCCGCCGCCGACCACGCTTGCGGGGTCATCGCACCGGGGTAGGAGACGGGCACGTCGGCCTCGTCGCGGGCGAAGCCGGCGAAGACCTCCGGCAGCCGATGGGAGAAGCGGTGCGCCGCCTCGAGGAGCGCGTGCGCGACGCGCGTCGCCTCCTCCCGGAAGCCGTACCGGCGCATGCCCTCCGCGATCAGCGCGGTGTCGTGCGGCCAGACCGTGCCGTCGTGGTAGCGCAGCGGGCTGTACGGCCGCTCGCGCGCGGACATCGTCCGGATCCCCCAGCCGGTGAACATGTCCTTTCCGAGCAGGCGCCGAACGAGGATCTTCGCGCGCTCGGGCGGCACGATCCCGCTCCAGAGCAGATGGCCGACGTTGGAGGTCAGCGTATCGAGCGGCCGCTTCTCGCCGTCGAGAGCGAGCGCGTAGAAGCGCCGCCGGCCGAGCCAGAAGACCTCCTCGAAGCGCTCCCGCAGCGCCGCTGCCTCTCGGTCCAGGCGCTCGGCGAGCTCCGCGTCGCCCCAGACCTCGCGCGCGAGCCGCGCCGTCCGGAGCCGCGCGTCGTAGGCGTAGCCCTGGATCTCGCAGGTCGCGATCGGCGGCTCCGCGCACGTCCCGTCCGGGAAGAGGATCGAGTCGTCGGAGTCCTTCCAGCACAGGTTCGTGAGCCCTTTCGACGAGCGGCTGCGGTACTCGAGGAAGCCGTCGCCGTCGAGGTCGGCTGGCCCTTCGAGCCACGACACCGCAGCGCGCGCCGCGCCCTCGAGCTTCCGCACGAGCGCCGCGTCACCGGTCCAGCGCTCGTACTCGTCGAGGACGATCAGGAAGAGGAGCGTCGCGTCGTGCGTGCCGTAGTACGGGCTGTGTGGCATGACGCCGCTTCGCACGAGGATCCCACGCCGCAGCTCGTGCATGATCTTCCCCGGCTCGGCGTCGCGGAAGTCGTCGTACTCCGTCGCCTGCATGTCGGCGAGCGCCTGGAGCGTCGCCTCGGCGAGCGTCGGCTGGAAGGGCAGCGCGAAGTACGAGGTGACGAGGCTGTCGCGGCCGAAGGCGGTCATGAACCACGGCAGGCCGCCGGCCGGCATCGCATGCCGGACGCCCGCGGTCGGCCGGATGCGGAGCGCGCCGAGGTCGAGGAGGCTCTGTCGGTAGGTCTGCACGAGCGACTCGGCGGCGCACTCGACGTACGGCGCCCCTTCGAGCCACTCCGGGAGCGGAAGCGGCATCATCGGCTCCGGCTTGTGGAACGACTCGCAGCGTAGGAGCGCACGCCGCTTGCGCCCGTCCACGACCGGGACGACGTCGACGCACGTCTTCCACTCCTCGTGCGGGCCGAGGTGGAGGTCGAAGACGGCGCGCCCCTCCTCGAGCTGGACGTCGCGGCGGCTGAACGTGACGATCGTCTCGCGCCGGTAGCCGTTCCGTTGGTGCCAGATCTTCGCGCTCGAGCCCTCGAGCTCCTGGCCGTTCTTCCCGTCGCCCCTCGCGCCGCCTTGCTGCGCCTCGAGGATGTCCGCGAAGTCGGCGCCGAAGTGGAGCTCGAGCTTGACGTGCGTCGGCTCGGCGAGGTGGTTCCGCACGATCAGGTCCTCGTGCACGCCGTCGGTGACGAAGCGGTCGCGCCGGATGGTGATCGACGGCTGCTCGCCCGGCGGCGCGCCGACCACCCGTGCCGAGTAGTAGTCGACCGGCCGGCTCGCGAGGCACTCGAGCGGCTGCTCGTCGAGGAAGAGCTGCCAGCGCGAGAGGTGGCGCACGTCCTCGAAGAAGTAGCCCTTGGCCTCGTGCGCGTCGACGTCGCCCGAGACGTCGGTGTAGAAGAACGTGCAGCCGTCGAGGGTGATGAGGCCGTCCACGGCGGCCGTTTCCCCTTAGGGAGGCTGGACGAATCACGACTTCAGTAGCGTGGTTCAAGCGATGGTGTGGCACGAGCTGTGGCAGGCGCTCTCGTTCGCGTTCGGGATGTTCTGGGAGATCCTCTGGGCGCTGATCCTCGGCTTCGCGCTCTCGGGGGTCGTGCAGGCGGTCGTGTCGAAGGCGGAGATGCGGCGCCTGCTCCCGGACGACTCGCCGCGCTCGCTCGCACTCGCGACCGGCCTCGGCGCAGCGTCGTCGTCGTGCTCCTACGCTGCGGTCGCGCTCGCGCGCTCGCTCTTCCGCCGCGGCGCCGACTTCACCGCCGCGACGGCATTCGAGTTCGCCTCCACGAACCTCGTGGCCGAGCTCGGGATCGTGATGGCGCTCGTCCTCGGCTGGCAGTTCACGCTCGGCGAGTTCGTCGGCGGGCCGCTGATGATCGTGCTGCTCGCCGTCGTCTTCCGGCTCTTCCTGCGGCGCCGGCTCGTGGAGGAGGCGCGCGCGCAGGCCGAGCGCGGGGTGCTCGGGCGGATGGAGGGCCACGCCGAGATGGACATGTCCGTCCAAGCGCGCGGCTCGTTGTGGCAGCGCCTGCGCTCGCCCGAGGGCTTCACCGCGACCGCGAACTACTTCGTCATGGATTGGGCGGCGATCTGGGTCGACGTCATCGGCGGCCTTTTGATCGCGGGCGCGCTCGCGGCCTGGGTGCCGGAGCACTTCTGGCGGTCGCTGTTCCTGGACGCGCATCCGACGGTCGCGAAGTTTTGGGGGCCGGTGGTGGGGCCGGCGGTCGCGATCCTGAGCTTCGTCTGCTCGATCGGGAACGTGCCGCTCGCGGCGATCCTCTGGAACGGCGGGATCAGCTTCGGCGGCGTCCTGGCGTTCATCTTCGCCGACCTGATCGTGCTGCCGATCCTCGACGTCTACCGCAAGTACTACGGCTGGCGGATGGCCGCGTTCCTGCTCGGGAGCTTCTACGCGACGATGGTCGCCGCGGGCCTCGTCGTGGAATTCCTCTTCCAGGGCCTCGGCCTGACGCGCCACGAGCGGAACGCGAAGGTCGTGGAGGCGAGCGTGCACTGGAACTACACGACGGTGCTGAACCTCGTCTTCCTCGCGCTCGCGGCGGCGCTCGTGTGGCGGTTCGTCCGCACGGGCGGGCTACCGATGCTGCGGGAGATGAACGAGCCCCTCGAGGGGCACGAGCACCACGCCCACGGCCACGCGCACACGCACTAGCCGAGGTCGGCGGCCAGGTCCTGGTAGGCCGGGAGGAGCTCGCCCCAGCGCGCCTCCGTGTCGCCGCGCTCGCGGCCGTCGACGTGGGCGGCGAGATCTTCGACGTGGATCTGCACCCCGGCCCCGTAGGCGGCGAGCAAGTCCATGGGCAGGCCCCGTTCGTCGACGACCAGGACGGTCTGGTCGCCGTCGGCGGCCAGCATGACCTCGATCACCGTCTCGTCCGGCTGTCCCGGCTGAGGGTCGGCATCGCGCATCGTCAGCACCAGCCGCAGCGGGGGCTCGCACGCCTCGATCCGCCCGGTGCCTTCCCATCCGCTGGAGACCCAGCGGGCGCGGAACTCACCGTCAGGTCGCAGGTCGCCCTCGACCTCGCCGATCCAGTGGGCGAGACGTTCCGGATCCGTGAGGGCGGACCAGATGTCCTCGATGTCGGTGGCGAAGCGCTCCTCCATGCGCACGATGCCCTTGCCGTCGGCTGAGCGCAGGCTGCCCAGGATGCGGTCGTTGCTCGTCATGCCTCCCTCGTGTGCGTTTTCCCCAAGAACTACACCTAGCCCGGCGGGCGGCGCAGGCGCTTCGTCTGGCCGCGGCGGCGCTTCTCCTCCAGACGGCGCTCGCGCGCGCCCGCCGTCGGCTTCGTCGGCACGCGGCGTCGCTGCACGCGCAGGCCCTCCCGGAGGCGCTCGGCCAACCGCTCCAGCGCAAGCTCGCGGTTCCGCAGCTGGCTCCGCTCGTCCTGGGCCACCGCGCGTACGACCGGGCCGAGGCGCGAGAGCACGCGCCGCTTCTGCGCGGCCGAGAGCGTCGCGGAAGCCTCGACGTCGAACACGGCCTCGACGCGGGTCTCCGACTTCTGCGCGTGCTGGCCGCCGGGGCCGCTCGAGCGGGAGGCGCGGAGCTCGATCTCCTCCAGCGGGATCGCGACGGAGCGCGTCACCGAAATAGACTCGCCGGCCATGGCGGCAATTCTCCTCGACATCGACGGCGTGCTGATGGTGTCCGGCGAGCCGATCGCCGGTGCGGCGGCAGCGGTGCGTCGGCTCCGCGAGGACGCGCACCGGCTCCGCTTCGTCACCAACAACACGACCCGCGCCCGCGCCACCCTCGCCGAGGAGCTGCGCGAGATCGGGATCGACCTGCACGACGACGAGCTCCAGACGCCGGCCGTCGCGGCCGCGCACGCCCTCGCCGGGAAGCGGGTGCTCGCGCTGACGATGCACGCCGTCGTCGACGACCTCGCCGGCGTCGAGCTCGTCGGCGAGGACGCGGAGGCGGTGCTGATCGGCGGCGCCGACGAGACCCTCGAGACGAACCAGGTCTTCAGCTACACGAACCTCGCGCGCGCTTTCCACGAGCTCGAGGCCGGGGCCGAGCTCTACTGCCTGCACAAGAACCGCTGGTGGCAGACGCGGCGCGGCCCGCTCCTCGACGCAGGCGCCTTCGTGGCCGGGCTCGAGTACGCCGCCGAGGTCGAGGCGACCGTGCTCGGCAAGCCGAGCCCCGCCTACTTCGCCGCCGCCGTGGAGGCGCTCGACGCCGAGCCCGCGATGACGTGGATGGTCGGCGACGACATCGAGTCCGACATCGCGGGCGCGCAGCGGTTCGGCCTGCAGACGATCCTCGTCCGCACCGGCAAGTTCCGGCCCGACACCGTCGAGCGCGGAAGTGTCATGCCCGAAGCGATCGTGTCCTCGGTGGCTCAGCTTCCGGCCTGGCTCGAGCAGAACGCGTGAGGGTCGGGCTCGACCTGATCGAGATCGCGAGGATCCGCCGCGCGCTCGAGCGCTACCCGGGCTTCCGCGACCGCTGCTTCACGGCCGCCGAGCAGGCGTACTGCGACGGGCGCCCGAACCCGGCGCAGAGCTACGCCGGCCGCTTCGCCGGCAAGGAAGCCGTCGGGAAGGCGCTCGGGATCGGCGTCCGCTTCACGTGGAAGGAGATCGAGATCGCCGGGCGGCCGAAGCCCGGGGTGCGCCTCTCCGGCCGCACGAAGGCATGGGCCGAGCGGACGAGCGCGGGCCCGATCGACCTCTCGATGACGCACTCGCGCGAGCTCGCCGCGGCGATCTGCGTCGTCTCCGATGCTTGATCCTCTCTACACCGCGGAGGAGATGCGCGAGGCGGAGGCGGGTCACGACCTCGAAGCGATGATGGAGCGTGCCGGGCGAGCCGTCGCCGAGACCGTCCTCGAGCGCTACCCGTCGGCCCGGAAGATCGCCTGCGTCTGCGGCGGGGGCGCGAACGGGGGCGACGGACGGATCGCCGCGCGCATCCTCCGCGAGGCCGGCCGCGACGCGCGCGAGCAGCTCGTCGACGACGCCGACCTCGTCGTCGACGCGCTCTTCGGGACCGGCTTTCACGGCGAGCCTCGACCGTACGCAGCCGCGCTCATCGAGAGCATGAACGGGGCCGGCGCGCCGGTCGTCGCGGTCGACGTCCCCTCCGGCGTGGACGCGTCCACGGGGGAGGTGGCCGGCACGGCCGTTCGCGCGGAGCTCACGGTCACGATGCACGCGCCGAAGGTCGGGCTCGTCGTTGCGCCCGGCCGGTTCCACGCGGGCGAGGTCGCCGCTGTGGACATCGGGATCGAGCACGGCGAGACGCGGCACCGGCTCGTCACGGAGGAGATCCTCGAGCACGTTCCGCGCCGGCAGGAAGGGGACAACAAGTACACGGCGGGCGCGGTGGCGGTGGTCGGCGGCGCGCCGGGGCTCACAGGCGCCGTGTGCCTCGCCGCCGAGGCGGCGTTCCGCGCCGACGCGGGCTACGTCGCGGTCGCCGTGCCGGAGGCGTCGCTGCCGGTGATCGAGCTGCGGCTGCTCGAAGCGGTGAAGCGGCCGCTGGGCGAGATCGACGAGGTGCTTCCGCGCATGCGCGCACTCGCGCTCGGGCCTGGGCTCGGCCGCGGCGACGAGGAGCGCGCGCTCGTGCGGCGGCTGCTGAGGAAGACCTCGCTTCCGGCGGTCGTCGACGCGGACGCGCTCCATGAGCTGCAGCCGTTCGAGCGCGACGCGCCGACGGTGCTGACGCCCCATGAGGGCGAGCTCGCGCGCCTGCTCGGGGAGGAGTCGGAGTGGGTCGCCGCGCACCGGCTCGAGGCGCTTCGGCGCGGGGTCGAGCGCTTTGGCTGCGTCGTCCTGCTGAAGGGGGCGGACACGCTCGTCGGCGCGCCGGGCCAAGACGTCCTCGTGCGTGCCGCGAACGCGCCGGGGCTCGCGACCGCGGGAACCGGCGACGTGCTGACCGGCATCGTGGCCGCGTTCCTCGCCAAGGGCATGGACGCGCGGCTCGCCGCGGCTGCTGCTGCGATGGCGCAGGCTCGGGCTGCGCTCCTCGCGCCCCAGCAGGCCGGGCTCGTCGCGAGCGACGTGATCGCGCACCTACCCGCGGCGCTTGCCTGAGCTCGCCGTCGTCACCGGTGCGTTCTCGTACACGGGCGGCTTCGTCGCGCGGCGGCTGCTCGACGACGGTGTCCGCGTCCGCACGCTGACGCGCCGCGACGACCCGACGAGCCCGCTGCACGGCAAGGTCGAGACGGCGCCGCTCCAGTTCGCCGACCGCGCGGCGCTCGTCGCGAGCCTGCGCGGCGCGCGCTCCCTCTACAACACCTACTGGGTGCGGTTCGAGCGCGGCGGGACGACCTTCGACCGCGCCGTCCGGAACAGCGCGCTCCTCTTCGCGGCCGCGGCGGAGGCGGGGGTGGAGCGAATCGTGCACGTCAGCGTGACGAATCCGTCCGAGGACTCGCCGCTCCCGTACTTCCGCGGCAAGGCGCAGGTCGAGCGCGCGCTCGCCGCCGCGGGGCCGTCGTACGCGATCGTCCGGCCGACGCTCGTCTTCGGGCCGCGCGACATCCTCGTGAACAACATCGCGTGGATCCTGCGCCACTTCCCGGTCTTCGTCATGCCGGGCGACGGAAGCGGACGCGTTCAGCCGGTGTCCGCCGAGGACGTGGCCGAGCTCGCCGTCACCACCGCGGCGGGGACGGTCGACGCCGCCGGGCCCGAGGAGTATTCGTTCGCCGAGCTCGTGCGCGCCGTCGGCGCCGCGATCGGGTGCCGCCGGCCGCTCGTCCACGCCCCGCCGCGGCTCGCGCTGGCCCTCGGCGCGCTCGCCGGCGCCGCGCGGCGCGACGTCGTGCTGACGCGCGACGAGCTCGACGGCCTCCAGGCGAGCCTGCTCGTCTCGCCCGAGCCGCCACGCGGGCGGGAAAGCTTCCGGGGCTGGCTGGAACGGAACGGCGCAAGCCTCGGCCGCGCCTACGTGTCCGAGCTGGCGCGAAACTTCCGTCCGTATGCACCGCTCTGAGCGGCGCTCAGTCGTTGAGCTGGCCCAAGACGATGACGACGACGAACACGACGAAGGCCGTCGTGCAGAAGGCGGGAAGCGACAGGGCGAGCGCGAGCCCGCGCCGCTCGGGCGGCCGTCCGGGCAGGAGCGAGCTCACGACACCGACCGCTCCGAGCATGTCGGCCACAATCAGCGAGCCGTACCAGACGACCTCGAAGGAATGGGACCAGTCGGACGCACCACGCACGGCGAGCATCACGAGGACGGCGACCATGCAGGCGAATGAGGCAGCTGCGGCCCGCAACGTCGTGTGACGCTATCGAACTCGTCGCGCGAAACTTCCGTCCGTATGCACCGCTCTGAGCTCACCGTCGACCTGGGCGCGATCCGCCGCAACGCGGCCACCCTCCTGCACGCGCTCGGCGGCGCCGAGCTCTGGGCGGTCGTCAAGGCGAACGGCTACGGGCACGGCGCCCTCGATGCCGCTCGGGCTGCGCTCGACGGAGGCGCGACCGCGCTCTGCGTCGCCACCGTGCCGGAGGCGCTCGCGCTCCGTGCCGGGCTGCGGGAGCCGCGCATCCTCGTCCTCGGTCCGCACGCGAGCCGCGAGGTCGCGGAGGCGCGGGACGCGCGGCTCGAGCTCGTCGTCGCCGACGGCGAGATCCCCGCCGGCATTCCGGTGCACCTCGAGCTCGACTCCGGGATGGGCCGCTACGGGCTCGCCGAGCTACCCGAGCCGCCCGTCGAGGTCGCCGGGCTGATGACGCATCTGGCCACGGCTGATTCGGACCCGGCCTTCGCGCGCGCCCAGCTCGAGCGCTTCCGCGCCGCCACCGAGCCCTACGCCCACCTGACCCGCCACGCGGCGAACAGCGCGGCCGCCCTGCGGCTCCCGGAGGCGCGCTTCGACGCCGCGCGCTGCGGCGTTGCGCTCTACGGCCTCTCGCCGTTCGGCGCCGACCCGGCGGCGGACGGCCTGGAGCCAGCGCTCCGCTGGCAGAGCCACCTCGCGCAGGTCAAGCGGCTCGAGCCGGGTGGGAGCACGGGCTACGGCCGGCGCTTCGTCGCGCCGACGCCGACCTGGATCGGGCTCGTCCCGGTCGGGTACGGCGACGGGTTCCGGCGGGACATGACCGGAACGGAGGTACTGGTGGGCGGCGAGCGGCGGCGCGTCGTCGGCACCGTCTCGATGGACTCGTTCGCCGTCGAGCTCGACCGTGAGCTCCCGGTCGGCACGCCTGTCGTCCTGCTCGGGCACGGCGTCCGCGCCGAGGACCACGCCTGCGTCGCCGGCACGATCAACTACGAGATCGTCTGCGGCGTGTCGAGCGACCCGACCCGCGCGCGGCGCACGGTGGCCGGATGACGGAGCTCGCGCAGGAGATCCTGGCCGGCGAGGAGGCGTGGATCGTCGGCGGCGCGCTCCGCGACGAGCTGCTCGGCCGGCCCGTCGTCGACGTCGACGTCGCGGTGCGGCGGCCCGAGGAGGCGGCGCGCGCGTACGCCCGCCGCTCCGGCGGCGCGCCGTTCCCGCTCTCCGAGCAGCACGGTGCGTGGCGGGTCGCGCTCGAGGACGGCCGCACGGTCGACTTCACGCCGCTCCGCGGCACGATCGAGGGCGACCTCGCGACGCGCGACTTCACGGTGAACGCGCTCGCCCGGCCGCTCGCAGGCGGCGAGATCGTCGACCCGAGCGGCGGGCTCGAGGACGTCGAGCTCCGCCGCCTGCGAGCGGTCACGGAGTCGATCTTCGAGGACGACCCGCTCCGCCTCCTGCGCGCCGTCCGCCTCGAGGACGAGCTCGGCTTCCGGATCGCGCCGCTCACGGAGAAGCTCGTCCGCGCGCACGCTCCCCTCGCCGACCAGCCCGCCGGCGAGCGGATCCTCGCCGAGCTCGAGCGCCTCTCGGTGGCCGGCTTCCGGCGCCTCGACGAGCTCGGCCTGCTCGCGCCACTCGGTGGCTCGCTCGAGCGCGGCGACCTCCTGGATGCCTTCGACTCGCCCGACTTCCGCCTCGCCGTCGCCTTCGGGCCGGAGCTCCGGCGCTACCCGATCTCGAACGAGCGGAAGCGCTTCCTGCGCGCGCTCCTGCGGGGGGAGCGGCCGACCGACCGCTCGGCCCGCGCGATCCATCGCTTCCGCCGCGCGACCGAGCCGTGGGCGCTCGAGGCGCTCGCGTTCGTGGGCGCGCCCGAGCTCGCCTCGGAGGTGGAGGCAGCGCGCGCGAGCGACCCCGACGGGCCGCTGCTCCGCGGCGACGAGCTCGGCCTGCCGCCCGGACCCGAGATCGGGCGGCTGCTCGCCGCCGTCGAGGAGGAGCGGGCCGCAGGGCTCCTGTCGACGCGCGAAGAGGCGCTCGAGTTCGTCCGCCGCTCGGTAAGCGGCGCGTAAAGCCGCCCAACCGACGACTCCCGCGTGCGTTAAGAACGACGGGGGTGATGTTCATGCGATCGAAAACGAAGCTCATGCTTGCGGCCGCGCTGGGTGCCGCGGCGATGGCGGTCGTCTCGGCGGTCGGCATCGCAGGCGCCTCGACGGCGGCCAATCCGCCGGCGGTCCGCAACCTGCCGGCCATCAGCGGCGTGGCCGAGGTCGGCCGGACGCTGACCGTGTCGAACGGAACCTGGACGGGCACGGAGCCGTTCACGTTCACCTACCAGTGGGGGCGTTGCGGGCGCGGCGGCGGCAACTGCGTCTCCATCGCCGGGGCGACCGGGCAGACCTACGTCCTCGTCGCCGCCGACCAGGGCCACCGGATGCGCGCCCGGGTGACCGCCAAGAACAGCACCGGCTCGAGCACGGCGCTCTCCAAGTCGAGCGGGATCGTCCGCTCGCCGGCGAGCTCGCCGCCGCCCGGGCCGGCCGGCCAGATCAAGCTCGCGGACGGGAAGGTCTCGATCCCGGTCACGAGCGTCTCGGCGCCGCAGCGGCTGATCGTCTCCGGCGTGCAGTTCCAGCCGAGCGTCGTCCGCTCGCGGGATCCGTTCACGACGCGCTTCCGCGTCACCGACACGCGCGGCTTCGTCGTCCGCGGCGCGCTCGTGTACATGATCGGGCTCCCGTACGGCCGGATCGCGACCGTGCCGGAGCAGCAGACCGAAGAGGACGGCTACGTGACCTTCCAGGTGCAGCCGACGGCGAAGCTGCCGCTCGTGAACGGCGGCGCGCTCGTCGTGTTCGTCCGGGCGCGAAAGCCGGGCGACAACGTCCTGGCCGGCGTCTCGACCAGGCGCCTCGTCCAGGTGAGGCTCGGCGCGCCGTGACGGCGACGCTTGCGTCGCCGTCATCAGGCCGGGCGGGTTTCCCGCACGGCCATCTGAACCGACCGGTCGATACGCCGGAGCTCGGCACACCGTAAGTTCGTCGGGGGAGAGGAGCGGCGGGGTTTCCGAGGACCCCGCCGCTCCGTGACAATTGCGGCGTGGCCACGCATGACGACGCCGTCCGGGCCCGCTTCGGCGAGACCGCGGCCGCCGTCGCGGAGCACTCCGCGCGGCAGGTCGAGCGCGTGCGGGAGGAGCTGCGGGAGTTCCTGCCGCTGACCGGCGAGGAGCGCGCGCTCGACTCGGGCACGGGCGCCGGCGTCCTCGCGCTCGCGCTGGCTCCGCTCGTGCGGGAGGTCGTCGGCTTCGACCTCGTGCCGGAGCTTCTCGCGGCGGCGCGTGCAGCCGCGCCGGCGAACGTCACGTTCGCCGAGGGCGACGCCACGGCCCTGCCCGTCGAGGACGCGTCCTTCGACCTCGCCGGCAGCCGCCGCACCCTCCACCACATCGCGCGGCCTGAGCTCGCCGTCGCCGAGCTCGCCCGCGTGACCTGGCCGGGCGGGCGGATCTTCGTCGAGGACCAGATCGCTCCCGTCGACCCGCTGGTCGCGCTCGCGCTCGACCGCTTCGAGCGGGCGCGCGACCCGTCGCACACGCGGACGCTCCCCGACATCGACCTGCGCCACCTCTTCGAGGCGAACGGCCTCGTCGTCGAGCGCACCCGCTTCCGGACCGAGCGCCGCGAGCTCGGCTCGTACCTCGACCTCGCCGGCTGCCACGGCGAGGCGGCCGAGCGGGCGCGCGGGCTGAGCCCCGGCGGCCCGGACGCGTACGCGGCCGAGGCGGGCTGGTATCTGCTCCGCAAGCCGCGCTAGAAGCGGTGTCGAATGACTCCGGCGTGTCGACCGGTCAGACGGACGCGCGGGAAACCCGCGCGTCCTGATGGCGGCGTCGCAGGCGACGCCTTAGGAGCGGTTTCGCAATGACTCCGGCGTGTCGACCGGTCGGTTCAGACGGACGCGCGGGAAACCCGCGCGTCCTGATGGTGGCGTCGCAAGCGACGCCTTAGAAGCGGTTTCGCAATGACTCCGGCGTGTCGACCGGTCGGTTCAGACGGACGCGCGGGAAACCCGCGCGTCCTGATGACGGCGTCGCAAGCGACGCCTTAGAAGCGGTTTTGCAATGACTCCGGCGTGTCGACCGGTCGGTTCAGACGGACGCGCGGGAAACCCGCGCGTCCTGATGGCGGCGTCGCAAGCGACGCCTCGGTGGCTAGGCTTGCGCGATGCGCGTCGACGTCTTCTACTGCCCCGTCTGAGACGGCTACGACGAACGGGCCGCGAGTCTCGTGGCCGAGCTCACCGCCGAGGGGTTCGACGCCGAGGCCGCTCCCGGCACGAAGGGACAGTTCGACGTGAGCGCCGACGGGCGGCTCGTGTTCTCGAAGTCCGAGACCCGCCGCTTCCCCGAGCCCGGCGAGGTGCTCGCCGCGCTTCGCGGCTAAGGCGCCGCTTCGTCGAGCTGCTGGAAGGTGGCGCGGAGCGCGGCGCGCTCGCCGGTGAGGCCCGCGACCGCCTGCGCGAGCCGCCGCTCGCCTTCCTCCGACAGACGGAGGTGGGCGACGCGGCCGTCGAGCGCAGAGGTCTCGCGCTCGACGAGGCCGACCTCCTCGGCGCGGCGGACGAGCTCGGTGACGGTGCTCTGCGCGAGCTGGAGCCGCTCGGCGAGCTCGGTTACGGTCGACTGCTGCGAGCCGTTGGGCGCGCCCTTGATCATCAAGAGCAGCAGGTAGCGCTGCGGCGTGAGCCCGGACGAGCGCGCGATCCGCTCGCTCCGGCGCAGGAACCGCCGCAGTGCCGCCCGGAACTCCGCCGCCCGTATCGCGGCGTCAGCGCTCAGCCGCTCTCCGTCCATCGCCCCCCGATACTAGTGCTGTAAGGCACCGCTTGCGGTGCCGTTTTCATTAGGACGGTTGTCGATAGGCGGATTTTGGCGCAAGGCGTCGGACGAACCCGGGCACGAGCGTCTGCACGACCGGAAAGAGGCGGTACCAGGCCGGCACGTACGTCTCGCTCGGCCCGCGGTGGAGCACGCGCAGGACGTGCCGCGCGACGTCCTCGGGCTCGATCACCGTGCGGCGGAAGAGCGGGCTCGCGAGCGCTTTCCGCTGCGGGAAGCCCTCCGTCTCGACGAAGCCCGGGTTGACCGTGTGAACGCGGATGCCGCGCGGCGCGAGCTCGGCGGCGGTCGCGCGCGAGAACGCGAGCTGCGCGTGCTTCGAGGCCGAGTAGGGGCCGGAGGGCGCGAACGCGACGCCGCCTGCGACCGAGACGACGTTCACGACGTCGGCGCGGCCGGCCGCCTCGAGCGCGGGGAGGAACGCGCGCAGGCACCAGACGCCGCTCAGGTAGTTCGTCCGGACGAGCTGCTCCAGGCGTTCTGGCTCGACGTCGAGGAAGCTCCGCCGGCCCGGGATGCCTGCGTTGCAGACGAGGACGTGGATCCGCGGATGCCGCTCGCGCACCGCCGCCGCCGTTCGCTCGACCGCTTCGCGGTCGGAGACGTCGCAGACCTCGGGCTCGCCGTCGAGCTCCTCGGCGAGCGCGCGGAGCCGGTCCTCGCGGCGCGCGACGAGGACGCACCGGTCGCCGCGGGCGGCGAGAGCACGGGCGATCGCGGCGCCGATCCCGCTCGAGGCGCCGGTGACGACGGCGACGTGGCGCTCGGCGCTCAGCGGCAGACGCGGACGCGCTCGCTCGTGCTGGCACCCCGCGGCGCGCCCGCCTCGAGAGCGATGGCGTAGAGCTTGTGCGCGCCGCGCTTCGCCTTGCCGGCGTTCCACGTGGCGACGAAGAGGCCGCCCGGCCCGTTGCGGACGGTCGCGACCCGCCGCTTCCCGACGTAGAACCGCACCGACGCGATCTTCTTCGGCGCGCTCGCGGCCACGACCAGGTCGACCTTCCCCTTGACGCAGCCCGCGGACGGATTCGGCGCGAGCCAGGTCGCCGCCGGCCGCGCGGCCGCGGCGATGCGCGCCGACTTGAAGGCCGTGTTCGGCATGATCTCCGAGCCGGCGGTGTTCACGTTCTTCGTCTCCTGGAAGTCGGAGGCCTCGAGCGTCGCGGCCGTCCGGCCGGTCAGCTTCGGCGCCGCAGCCGGGAGCGGGAAGAGCGCGAGCCCGCTCGTCGGGTCGTACGCGGCCGCGCCGACGAGCACGCGCTTGTAGCCGAGCACGAGCGAGAGCGGGTCGACCCCGGAGCCCGGGTCGAGGACGCGCGCGGCGAGCGTCGGCCGCCCGGTCGAGACACGCTTCGTCAGGAGCATCACCGTCGGCGGCTTGACGTCGTTCACCCACGAGCGCAACGTGTAATGCCCCGGCAGCGGCTCGCCGCTGAAGAGGTCGCTCGCCGAGTCGACCGCGACGTAGTAGTCCTTCGGGCTCGGGAACTGCGCGCCGGCCGCCTCGACGTCGAACCGGTAGTCGAACATGAGCCCGTTCGCGTTCACCGGCGTGCCCGCGTAGCCCTGGACGGTGTTCTCGTCCTGCGCGCCGAGGAAGAACGGGTCGATCTCGGAGAGCGCGCTCTGGAGGATCACCGCGGCGCCGATGTTCGCGACCTTCCGGTCGAGGTGCGTGACGTAGAGCTGCTCCGCGCCCGTCTCCGCCTCGGTCGGGCCGACGAGGTAGTTCGGCGCGGGGCCGAACGGCGCGTCCGGGAAGCGGTAGAGGTCGACCCGGGAGGTCCCGCTGCGGGTGTCGCCCGTCTGGAGCTTCTTCAGCGGCTTCGCCGTCTCGCCCTCGAGGCCCGGCCGGGTGACGAGGAAGAGGTACGGGATTCGCCGCGTCTGCGTGCCGTTCCGGAGCACGACGAAGCCGTAGTCGTCGCCCTTCGCGGCGTCCGGGGAGGCGCTGACCGCGACGGTGAAGTCGGTCTCGCCGCCGGGAGCAAGGGCGACCGTGCCCGGCACCCCGACGGTCGCGCCCGTGCTCGAGGACTGCGGCTCGACCGAGACGACCCATGTGCCCGCGCCGCCGCCGGCGTCGGTGAGGTGGAAGACCTGGCTCCGTTTCTGGGCGCCGCCGTTCACGTCGAGGTCGGCGAACGAGAGCGACGCGGGGTCGGTGAAGACGAGCGGGGCCGCGGCGCGCGGGAGATTCACGAGCCCGCCGCCCTCGAGCAGCACGGGTGCTTCGTGCGTCTGGGCCGTGTCCTGCCAGGCCGGGCCCGCGGTGGACACGAGCGCGGACTTCACCTGCTGCGCCGTCCACGTCGGGTGGAGCTCGAGGAGGAGCGCGGCCGAGCCGGCGACGTGCGGCGTCGCCATGCTCGTCCCGTCGAAGACCGCGAACGGCGAGCCGGCGAACTCGGGCAGCGTCGCGGACAGGATCTGCCCGCCCGGCGCGGACACGTCCGGCTTGAGCAGGTGGCCGAAGTCGGTCGGGCCGGCCGACGAGAAGCTCGTCATGACGTCGCCGCGGCCGTTCTCGATGTCGAGCGGGTCGTTCCCGAGCCGGATCGGCGCACGGCCGCCCGTGGTCGCGAGGTAGTCGCGCAGGCGCGCGCCGTCGAGGTCGGAGATCATCCCGGCCGGGAGCGAGAGCTGGAGCGGGATCGGGTTCGGGTTCCCGGGCCGGTTGTCGACGAGCACCATCCCGATCGCGCCGGCCGCCTTCGCGCGGTCGGCCTTCGACGCGAAGGTGCAGAGGCCGCGCGAGACGAGGACGATCGCGCCGGTGAGCGAGTTCGCGGGCAGTGGCTGCACCGGCCCGTTCGGATTCTCGGGCGGCCCGCAGAGGTGCCGCTCGACCGGCTGACCGCCGCCGACGATCGAGCCGACGTCGACGAGGGTCTGGTCGCTCACCGACCAGGACGCGGGGGTCGAAGCCTTCTCGACCGGGATCTGCTTCAGCGTCGCCGGCGCGCCCGGTGCGGTCACGGAGAGCCCCGGCGCGAAGATGTGCGTGTTCGTCACCGCAGCGACGGTGATCGCCGCCGGTGCCGTGCCCGGCGAGGCGACGCTGCCGAGGCCGAAGTCGTCGCGGTCGTTCCCGGCCGCGATCACGGGCACGACGCCAGCCGCGGCCGTGTTGCGCGCCATCTCGATCGTCGCGTCGGTCGCGGGATCGGACTCCGGCCCGCCGCCGGAGAAGTTGATCACGTTCATGCCGTCGGCGACCGCGGACTCGAACGCGGCCACGATCTCGGGCGTGTTCACGACGTTCCCGATCGGCGTCGGGATCGTGAAGACGCGGTAGTTGCCGATCCACGCGCGCGGCGCGACGCCGCTCAGGCCGCTGACCGGCGGGTGGTCGGCGCCGGCGGGCGCGTTCGTTCCCTCGTCACCGGCGGCGATCCCGGCGACGTGCGTCCCGTGGAACGACTCCTGCCTGTCGAGCGGCAGCTTGCCTCGCGCGCCCGAGCCGGGGCCGGGGAAGGCGCGCGCGACGATCACCTTCGGCGTCGTGAACGCCGTGTCGCCCTTGGGGAAGCCGGCCGGGTACGAGTAGCCGGCCGGGTTGAAGAACGGGTTCGTCTGGTCGACGCCGTCGTCGACGACGCCGATCTTGATTCCCTGGCCGCGCGCGCCGGTGGTCGCATGCAGCACGTCGGCGCCGATCAGCGACGGGCTCTTGTCGAGGCTGAGCGTGTAGCGCATGCTCGGGTAGACCTTCCGCACGAAGGGCAGGGCCGCGAGCCGCGGCAGCCGGCGCACCGGGAGCGACACAGTGACGCCGTCGAGGACGATCCGGAAGCGGCGTGAGATCGTCGCTTCCGGGATTGCGCGGCGGAGTTGGGTGACGGCGGCGCGCTGGGCGGCGTCGACGCGGGCGAGGTAGGCGCGCGAGGAGGCGGTCGCGACGTTCAGGCGGCGGCCGGCGAACGCGGCGGGGCTGCGGCCGAAGGCGGCCGCGAGCGGCGGCAGCTTCAGCGTGACGATCACGCGCGTTCGGCCAGAGGCATGGCCGCGCGGGACGTGGACGACGCCGGCGCGGAGGCGCGGCAGCCCGTGTCGGTCGACCGGGACGAGCTGGGCGGCGGCCGGCGTGACGGCGAGCAGCGCCGCTGCGAGCGCGAGGAAGGCGATGCGGCGGCGGCGCAAGAGCAACAGTCTAGACTCGCCCGGTGGCTGGAGCCTTCGAGGGAAAGCGCGGCCTCGTCCTCGGCGTCGCGAACCGGCGCTCGATCGCATGGGCGATCGCGAAGCGCCTCGCCGACGAGGGCGCGTCGCTCGCATTCACCTTCCAGGGCGAGCGGATCGAGAGCGGGGTGCGGCAGCTCGCGGAGAGCGTGTCGAGCCCGCTCGTGACCGCCTGCGACGTCCGCTCCGACGAGGACGTGGAGCGCGTCGTCGCCGAGACGGCCGAGACCTTCGGGGGCGAGCTCGACGTGCTCGTGCACTCGGTTGCGTTCGCGGCCGCCGAGGATCTCGAGGGCCGCTTCACCGACACCCCGCGCGACCGCTTCTGGCTCGCGCTCGACGTGAGCGCCTACTCGCTCGTGGCCGCGGCGCGCGCCGTCGAGCCGCTGATGGAGGCCGCGGGCGGCGGCTCGATCCTGACCATGACGTACCTCGGCGGCGAGCGCGCGGTGCCGCACTACAACGTGATGGGCGTGGCGAAGGCGGCGCTCGACGCGTCGGTGCGCTACCTCGCGTGGGACCTGGGCGCGAAGAACATCCGCGTGAACGCCGTCTCGGCCGGCCCGGTGCGAACGCTGGCGGCACGCTCGATCGCGGGCTTCCCGACGATGGAGGCGATCGTCGAGGAGCGCTCACCCCTCCATCGCCACATCGAGGCCGACGACGTGGGGGCTGCGGCGGCCTTCCTCCTCTCGGATGCCGCGAGCAACGTGACCGGGACGACCCTCTACGTCGACTCGGGCTACCACGCGATGGGCATGTAGCGCACTGAAGGCTCGCCCACTCGCGATCCTTGCGCTCGGCGCATTCGTCGTCGCGGCCGACGGGACGCTCGTCGTCGGGCTGCTGCGCCAGATCGCGCGCTCGCTCGACGTCTCGCTCGCGACGGCCGGCCAGGCGCTCACCGTCTTCGGCGCCGTGTATGCGCTCGGCGCGCCGCTGGTCGTGCGGGCGGCGCGCGCGGTGCGGCCCGAGCGGCTCGCCGCCGGCGCGCTCGCGCTCTTCGCAGTCGCGAACGCGGCGACCGCCGCCGCGCCCTCGTATGCAGCCCTTCTCGGCGCGCGGGCGCTCGCCGCCGCCTGTGCCGGCGTCTTCATGCCGACCGCTGCGCTCGTCGCCGCTCGGGCAGTGCGCGAGGAGCGCCGCGGGCGCGCGCTCGCCTTCGTCGTCGGCGGCTCCTCGGCGGCGACCGCGCTCGGCGTCCCGCTCGGCACCTTCGTCGGCGGCGCGGTTGGCTGGCGCGCCGTCTTCTACGCCGTCGCGGTCGGCTCCGCCGTGATCGCTGCGGCGGCGATCACGCTTCCACGGACACAGGCGCCTCCGGTGGCGCCCGCGCGGGCCGGCGCTTTCGTGACCCTCGCGACGACCTTCCTCTGGGCGACCGGGAGCTTCACGTTCTTCACGTACGTCGCCGTCGTCCTTGCGCACAGGGCGTCCGTCGGGGCGGCCGGGCTCGCCGCCTTCCTGCTCCTCTTCGGCCTCGTCGGGGTCGGGGGCGCCGCGGCGGCCGGCCGGCTCACCGACACGAGAGGGCCGCGCACGACACTCGCCGGCGCCTTGCTCCTCGTGGCCGTTGCCCTCGCCGGCCTGGCCGCCGCGGCCGACCGCGCGGCGACTGCGATGCTCATCGCGCTCTACGCCCTCGGCACGTGGGCGGTCACGCCGCCGCAGCAGCATCGCCTGCTCGGCGCAGGCGGCGACACAGGCTTTCTCCTCTCGCTGAACGCCTCGACGCTGTACGCCGGCGTCGCGCTCGGAAGCGGTCTCGGCGGTGCGATCCTCGCCGCGACCGGGAGCGTCACTGTCCTCTGCGGCGTCGCCGCAGGGCTGGAGCTTCTCGCCGTCGCTTCGGTCTTATCGAACGAATGACGCCGGTGTAACCTCGGCCGCGGTGGCGGACACTCCTTCGGTGTGGCGGGCCCCTCAGACCGCGGCGTGACCGCTGACGACGAGCGTCGGAGGCTCGCGTTCGAGCAGCTGTTCGCCGATCACCTGAGAATCGTCTCCGCGTACGTGCGGCGGCGCGCGACGGCGGTGGAGGCCGACGACGTCGTCTCCGAGACGTTCCTGGTCGCCTGGCGCAGGCTCGAAGACGTGCCGCCTGAGCCGAAGGGCTGGCTGCTCGCGGTCGCGCGGCGGGTGCTGGCGAACCAACGTCGGGCGACAGCTCGCCGCGCGGCGTTGACGGCAAGCGCCGCCTCGGCCATGTCGCCGAAGGCGGACGCGGGCGAGGGCGACGCCCGCGTGTTGCGGGCGCTCGCGAAGCTGTCGGAGCGCGATCGCGACCTTCTGCTGCTCTCCGCCTGGGACGGACTGACAGCCGCTGAGATCGCCGACGTCGTCGGCTGCTCGCGCACGGCCGCAAAGGTTCGCCTTCACCGCGCGCGGCGACGGCTCCAGCGCCAGCTGGCCGAGCTGGACACGGTCGGCGCGACGCTCACGACGCTGGAGGTAACCCGATGACGCACGACGACCCGCTGATTCTGCTCGCCCGCGAGAATCCGATCGCCGCCGACCAGCTTCCGGGGGCCGAGAGTGAGTACGGCCGGCGCTTGAAGGCGCGCATCATGCTCGCCGACGTCGGCGAGCGGTCGCACGGCTCGCGATGGCGCACCCGCCGGTGGCCGGCCGTCGCCGCCGTCGCCGCGATCGTTGTCACCGCCATCGCATTGCCCCACGCTCTGTCGGGCAGCAAGCTCGGCGCCTCGCCGGCGCGGGCGGCGCTCGACCGCGCGGCGAAGGCGACGTTGGGGTCGGCGACGGCGCCGGCGGGACGCTACGCCTACAGCCGGGCGGAGACGCTACTGGCGGCCGAGTCGACAGACGACCCGCCCTACACCGTGCTCGTCGCGCGCCCGATCGAGACCTGGCTCGCAACCGACGGCTCGGGCCTGATCCGCGAAGGCCCGGGCAAGCTCGTCTTCCCCGGCCCGCGAGACCGTGCCCGGTGGCTGGCGGATGGCTCCCCCCGGCTCGCCGGCGCCGCTGGCGACCAGCCGTTCCGGGCGGAGACGCCGGGGCTCGCAGCACAGGCACGACGCAACCCTGACGACCTCGACGCCGTCACCCTCGACGCGCTGATGAACGCCCCGGCGGCGCTGCCGACCGACCCCGACCAGCTCCAGCGGCTCGTGCACGCGTACGCGAAGACGAAGGATCCGCCGATCGAGGGCGCGATGTTCAATCAGCTGACCGAGCTCGCCAGCGAGTCGTGGGGAGCGGCGCCACTGCGTGCCGCCGCGTACCGCGTCCTCGCCCGGCTCCCCGGCGTCACGCTCGTCGGCGACCTCCGTGACCCGCTCGGACGGCGCGGCGTCGGCCTCGACGCCCCGATCGGCTACTCGCACTGGGAGCGGACGCGGCTGATCATCGACCCGCGGACCGGCGACGTGCTGGCGCAGCAGACCGTGCTGCTCCGCGCTGCCGACTGGATCGACGCTGCGCCTGGCGCGATCATCGACCAGATGGTCTACGTGCGCTGGGGCTGGGCGGACGAGCTGGGCAAGCCTTCGGCCGGGACCGAAGCGATGACGCGCTAGCCTCCCCGCCGTGGACGGGGACGCGGATCTCGCGGCTGTCGGCAGCCTCCTCGCCGAGCCGGCCCGTGCGCGCATGCTCGCGGCGCTCGGCGACGGCCGGTCGCTGCCGGCGAGCGCTCTCGCCGCCGAGGCCGGCGTCGCTCCCTCGACCGCGAGCGGGCACCTCGCGAGGCTCGTCGACGGCGGCCTGCTCACCGCCGAGAGCCGCGGCCGCCGCCGCTACTTCAGGCTCCATGGGCCGGAGGTCGCGGAGGCGCTCGAGGCACTCGCCCGCGTCGCGCCGCGCGAGCCGGTCCGCTCGCTCGGCCAGGCGAGCCGCATCGAAGCGCTTCGCGCCGCGCGCACCTGCTACGACCACCTCGCCGGCCGGCTCGGCACCGCGCTGATGGATGCCCTGACCGAGCGCGGCCTCGTGGCCGACGAGCACGTCACCGATGTGGGGCTCGAGCGGCTCGGCGAGCTCGGGATCGACATCGACGCGATCCCCGGGCGCCGCCCGCGCTTCCGCTCCTGCCTCGACTGGAGCGAGCGCCGCCCGCACGCGGCGGGGAAGCTCGGGGCCGCGCTCGCCGCGCACGCGTTCGAGCTCGGCTGGGTGGAGCGGCTCGACGGCAGCCGCGCGCTCCGCGTCACCGTGGCGGGCGAGGCCGGCTTCGCCGACACGTTCGGCCTCGTCTACCGAAGCGCGTAGATCGTCACCTCGCTGTCGGCCGCGAGGCGCGGGAACGAGCGCAGGCTCCGCGCGGGCGGCGGCGAGCACGCCAGGCCTTCCACCCGCCGGTAGCGGAAGAGCGCTCTGTGGACGGCGACGTA